>OLKV01000141.1_pt1 | contig 41614 bp, 32 predicted proteins | sample 1604391 | NCBI WGS metagenome assembly OLKV01 (sample SAMEA104055711, study PRJEB20765) | soil metagenome | isolation source: soil | reverse complement strand
TACAGGTAATGCTACCACCGCGTTATACACCCGTTGGATGGAGCTTGGGGCATTTGTCCCATATTTCCGTAACCATACCGCACTAAACACTAAAGCCGCCGAGCCATGGACATTTGGCGAGGATGTGCTTGATATTGCCCGTAACTACATCAGCTTACGTTACCAGTTTTTGCCTTATTTGTATTCAACTTTTTATGAGTCGACACAAAACGGATTACCGGTTTTAAGATCATTGGCTATTAATTATACGTTTGATCCTAAGGTGATCAGCACCGATTATCAAAATCAATTTGAATTGGGTGATGCTTTTATGGTTGCTCCATTTGAAAGTACAAAAGATTACGGCAAAGTTTATTTTCCCGAAGGTACCTGGTACGATCTGTACAACGGATCGGTTGAAAATGGCAAAACCGAGAAGATAGTGCCATTAACCATTAGTAAGTTACCGGTATATGTAAAAGGCGGTAGTATTATACCAATGCAAACGCTTATTCAATCAACTGCCGAGAAGCCTTTGGATACACTTTTTGTGCATGTTTATAATGGCAGCACACCAAACAGCTTTGTTTATTACGAAGATGATGGCAAGAGCTTTGGGTACCAGAATGGTGATTTTTACAAGCGTGCCATTTCTTTTGATCCCCAAAAACATAATATAACTTTTGCCAAGGTTGAAGGGAATTATAAATCAAACTTTAAATACATTAAACTGATTTTACATGGCTTTGACCAGGTAAGCGGTGTTCAACAAGGTGCTCAAAGTGTTAAGTTGAATGATGACACATTCGCATTTTTAAGTGCGGCGGCAGCTACCGATCCGCAGGGAGGCTCGTTAAAAGGCGAAAGCTGCAAGATCAAGTATTTAATAATCGATAATAGTTCAGGCAGTATCCAATTAAATTATTAAAAAATCAGAAAGGAAAGTGGATATGAATATTAACAGGATAAAAATTAAAATGAACAGTTTACTATTAATGTTTACCCTTGCCGGCTCGTTATTGGGCTGCGGCAAGTCGAAAAATGTTACGCCACAACCACCAAGTCCACCGGCAAAAACTACCCCCGCATATACCGATCCGGCGCAGTATGGTACACCTTTTACCGGTGTTCCGGCTACCAAGGATATGGTGATGTATGAGGTAAATATGCAGACATATACTCCGGCGAATTTTCAGGGCGTTGAGGCAAGGTTGGATTCCATTAAAGCGCTTGGTGTTAACGTGATATGGCTGATGCCTACCTACCCGATAGGGCAGGTTAAAGCGGTAGGCTCGCCTTATTCTGTAAAGGATTATAATGGTGTGAATGCCAATTTTGGCACGCTGGATGATCTGCGTGCGCTGGTTGCCAAAGCACACACCCTGGGTATGGCCGTTATTTTTGACTGGGAAGCTAACGATACCTCGTGGGATAACGCCTGGATAGCTAATAAAGCATGGTACCAGCAGGACGGTTCGGGTAATATAATTTATCCTCCCGGTACAAACTATACCGACGTAGCTGCCTTAAATTATAATAGCACTGATATGCGGACTGCTATGATAAGAGCCATGAAATATTGGGTTTATACCGCTAATATAGATGGTTACCGTTGTGATTTTGCCGATAATATCCCGGTTGATTTCTGGAAACAGGCACTGGATACCTTGAGTAATATTAAAACGCATAAACTGATCTATTTAGCCGAAGGTACCAATGGAGCCGAAATAACTGCAGGCTTTCAGTTAGGGTATGCATTTAGCTATTATAGTACGCTTAAAGGAATTTTTGCCGGTACGCAAAGCCCAAGCGCGCTATTTACCACTAATAACAGCGAAATAGCTTCTCTGCCTTCGCCAGGTGTTAAGTTAAGGTATATCACCAATCATGACGATGCATCGTCTGACGGTAGTACGTTTACCATTTATAACAGCAAACAAGGAGCATTGGCCGCATTTGTACTGGCATCAACAATGGCTGGCGTGCCGTTGATATATGACAGCCAGGAGGTAGGTTACCCCAACGCCATAAACTTTTTTACCAATGTACCGGTTGATTATACCGCCAACCGCGATATAGTAGCTGCTTATAAACAAATACTGGCATTTAGGGCGGCAAATGAAGCCGTTAAAACCGGCACACTTACCCCGTATAACGACTCGAATGTTATTGCTTACGAAAAGACATCGGGTACTGATGATGTAGTGGTTTTGGTAAATGCCCGTAATGCTGCAAGTACACTTAATTTACCGGCCGCACTGCAAAATACCAGCTGGACAAACGGTTTAACAGGTGCTACAGTTAACCTGGGTACCCAATACACTTTTCAGCCTTATAATTATTTGATATTAAAAAAGTAATGAGTAATTGAGTAATAAGTAATCGATCCTGGTGAAAAGGATCGTTGAAATTAGCCCTGCTTAATGCGGGGCTTTTTTGTTTACGAGTGGCCTGTCCAAAAAAAATGATGAATTAACGCTCCGGTAAACAAAAACCCCGCTAACACTATTATGCGTTAGCGGGGTTTGATACTTTTAACAATCAGCCTTATTTTCCGCTGCCCACCTGCATCGGGTTTACACCTGCTGATTGACCACGGGCTGCTCCGTCACTCACCATTTGTTTAAATACCTGGAATTTTGAAGGCTCCGGTAATTTGCCCCAGTAATTATTGGTTTCGTCGATATCACAGGTTTCACGGAACGGATCTACCAAAATAGAAGCTACTTCTTTATCCTGAACATAGAATTTAGATACATGATTCTCATTCAACCGCCAGATCTGCGCCGGAATTCTGTCAATTTGTTTGGTGCCATCGGTATAAGTAAACTGTACAATAATTGGCATCACCAGGCCACCTTTGTTGCTGAAGTTTAGCTCGTAGAAAAACTTACCCGCAAATTTTGCTCGGTCTATATCAGTAAATGCTCTTGCAAATACGAGGTTTGGTGGTAGCGAATTTGCTTTTGTCATATCTCTGAATTTCGAGCTATCCACAGCAGCTAAACCACGGTCGTACTTCCAGTAAAAATCGCGCACAATGGTATCACGGTCAACATAAAATTGTATTTTCTTGTCTTCGCGGTTCCTGATTTTCGAAATGTCATCATAATCATTTACAAGAGGCGGCGCAACTTTGTTTGCTGCTTTGTTGTAAAATGAAGGCGGCATCCCGTTTCCGTTTAAATCAGCTTTGGCAACCTTTACCGAGTCGAGCGAGATATCACAAGGGTCTGTTCCGTAAAACCATCCTCTCCAAAACCAATCCAGATTTTCTCCGCTGGCATCTTCCATTGTCCTAAAGAAATCGGCAGGGGTGGGGTGTTTAAATTCCCAACGCGTTGCATATTCTTTAAAGGCGAAATCAAATAATTTACGCCCCATAATGGTCTCGCGCAAAATATTTAGTGCTGTTGCCGGCTTGGTATAAGCGTTAGGCCCAAAACGAACAATATCTTCTGAATTAGTCATGATGGGTTCCAACTCGTTTTTAGGCAGTTTCATATAATCAACCTGTGTATAAGCCGCGCCTTTTTTGCTTGGGAATTTATTATCCCAAAGCTCTTCGGTTAAGTATTCAACAAATGAATTCAAACCTTCATCCATCCAGGTCCATTGGCGCTCGTCGCTGTTTACGATCATCGGGAAAAAGTTATGACCAACCTCATGGATGATCACACCAATCATGCCGTTCTTAGTGCTTTCGCTGTAGGTGCCATCAGGCTGTGTTCTGCCGTAGTTAAAGCAGATCATCGGGTATTCCATGCCGTTTGATGCTTCAACACTTTGTGCAACCGGGTAGGGGTAAGGAAAGGTAAAGCTCGAATAGGTTTTAATGGTATGCGCCACCAAACGGGTTGAGTATTTGCGGTAAAGCCCATAAGCCTCTTTGCCGTAATAGCTCATGCACATTACATTTTTGCCAGCAACGTTTTGGCCCATGCCATCCCATATAAACTTACGGGATGAAGTCCATGCAAAATCGCGCACGTTATTAGCCTGGAAAACATAAGTTTTAGTGGTTTTTACCGGATTAGCCTCCGCTTTTTTAGCTTCTGCTAATGTTACTATCTCCACCGGCGCAGTTGAAGTTTTAGCCTCGTTATAACGGGCCAGTTGCGCAGGGGTTAAAACAGCAGCGTAGTTGATACATTCGCCGGTGCCCCCAACCACATGGTCGGCTGGTACGGTCATCTGTACTTTAAAGTTACCAAAGGTTAAAGCAAACTCGCCCCTGCCGGCAAACTGGTGGTTTTGCCAACCTTGAAAGTCGCTGTAAACGCATAGGCGAGGATACCATTGCGTCATTGTGAACAGATAGTTGCCATCAGCCGGGAAATACTCATAACCACCGCGACCTCCAACTGATAACCTGTCAGAGATTTTATAACTCCATTTAATATTGAATACTAAATGCTGACCAGATTTTAATACCGCAGGCAAATCTATCCGCATCATGGTTTTGTTGATGGTATAAGGCAGTGGTTTGCCTAATGCATCGGTAATGCTCAGTATCTTATCGCCAAAGCCGTTATCTGCAGTGTCTATCAGGGCTCTTTCCAAAGCCGTGGTGCTGGCCGCTTTTGGCATGGTGGTACTGCTTTGGTAATTGGCGTTATCTAAATTGTTATGCTGATTTTCGTCCAGCTGCAGCCAGATATAATCCAACGGATCGGGCGAGTTATTGTAGTAGGTAATGGTTTCGGCACCTGTAAGCGTTAGGGCTTTTTCATCGAGCTTACATTTGATGTCATAATCTGCACGTTGCTGCCAGTATTTTACGCCGGGGGCACCGCTGGCGGTACGCTGCTCGTTAGGCGTGCTTAAAATGGTGCCCAACTGTTCAAACTTGTTGCCATGGTTGCTGCCCGGATTATTATGAATATCCTGCCCAATAGCCGCACCCGCACAAACACTTGTGACGAAAAGTGCTGTAAATAGTTTTTTCATTTGTATAAATAATTAAGATCAGTTTCTTTTTGTAAAAGGCATAGCCCCCTCTAAATCTCCCCCAGTAGGGGAGACTTTATATCCTGCTGTTTTTAAAGCCCTCCCTACTGGGGAGGGTTGGGTGGGGCTAATTAAAATGGAATTCTCTCCAAAGCCATTTTTAACGAAAGTGCGAATACGCCCGACGACAGGAAAAATACCCAGTCTCTTCGTTTTACCTTTAATCCCTTTAAAAATAATATCCCCACTATTAATATAATGGCGACACAAAAAATTTGCCCGGCCTCCAGGCCTACGTTAAAGCCAAACAGGCCCCAGCCTATTGTTTGATCCTTAGCCAGCATAATACGGATAGCATTTGCAAATCCCATCCCATGTATCAAACCGAAAGACAAAGCAAGATAATAATTTATTCGCTCACTTTTTGCCTTGGTATCTATCTGAAAAATGTTATTCAATGCCGTGATAAAAATAGTACAGGGTATTAAAAACTCAACCCATTTGCTCGAAAAGCGAATAATATCATAAACGCTTAACGCCAGGGTTAAGGAGTGGCCTATGGTAAAGGCGGTAACTAATATCAGCACACGTTTAATATCACCTATGGTATAAACGCATGCCAGAGCCAGGATAAACAGCTGATGATCTAATGCATCTTTGCTGATAATATGTTCCCAGCCCATTTTAAAATAAAAAGCAAAATCGGACATTGCGAACTAACCATTGAAAACTCTAAATTTAAGGCGATTTTTTTACTATAAAAACAGCTAAAAGCTATGGGGGCCATAATTTTTCAACCGTTATTATATTGTTACATGTTTATCGGCGCTTTAGCCCCTGTAAAACCGGCTCACAAAACTTTTCATCCTATCCATGTAAGCACTACCAATATTGAGTATAATGCAAAGGATAGCAAGCTGGAGGTTATTTGTACTATTTTTACTGACGATTTTGAAGCAGCGCTTGAAAAGCAATACCATACTAAAATTGATTTGAGCAAATCCGAAATGCATGCTGCCATGGATGCTTTGGTAAAAAACTATATCGCTGCTAATTTACAGATCAGTACTAACGATACCCCTGCGAAACTAAATTACCTTGGTTTTGAGATCAACCGCGAAGCGGTGGATGTTTACCTTGAATCAGATAAGACCGCCGTTGTTAAAAAAGCGGATGTAAACGTGAGCCTGCTGCATAATCTTTTTGACGACCAGATAAACATTGTACACATCATCGTAAACGGCGTACGCAAAAGTGAAAAACTTGATTATCCGGACAAGATGGTTGAGCAGGTGTTTTAGCGGAAACAACAAAAATAATGTCATTGCGAGCGTAGCGTGGCAATCTCGTAGCTATGCCTATTCGCCCTGTAAAGTTCGCGATTGCCGCGTTCGTTCCTCACTCGCAATGACATTTCTAATTTCAGACGGCTCCTTTAAATACCCCATTCCCTATTTTGATAAAACCCTATCAAAATGATAGCCAAATTCTACCTTCATGCCATCTTTGGCACAACTAAAACTTAATTAACTTACTGAATTTAAGCTATTTATAATAGCAATCGCTTTTATTGGCACTCCCTTGGTACACGTCCTTGCAAAATCAAACAAAATGGATGTAATACTCACAATTGCTTATGTACTATGCTTCATAGTCGTATTCAGGCTTTTTTTCAAATCAGTTAATTACTTCGAAAAAATCTAAAAATCATGTTAGCACTATTCATCGTTGCCATCGCCGTATTTGTTTATATGGTTTATGTGCTGCTTAAACCCGAACAATTTTAATCACAATTAAAAAATCAAATCAAAATGAATACTGAACTAATAGGGGTAGTTTTTATGTACCTGGCAACTATTGCCCTGGCCATACCGCTGGGTAAATACATTGCCAAAGTATTTAAAGGCGAAAAAACCTGGCTCAATATAATGAGCCCTTTTGAAAAGTTGATATTTAAGCTTAGCGGCATCGACCCCAACCGCGAAATGAACTGGAAACAACACTTAAAAGCATTATTAACCATTAACTTTTTGTGGTTATTTTATGCCTTTTTCTGCTTGTTGTCTCAGGGTCATTTACCATTAAATCCTGATCATAACCCTAATCAAACTCCCGACCTTGCTTTTAACACCGCGTTAAGCTTTTTAACCAACACTAATCTGCAAGATTACTCGGGCGAATCAGGCGCTACTTACTATACACAATTATTTGTGTTTACCTTTTTACACTTTGTGAGTGCTGCAACCGGTTTTGCCGCCATGATGGTAGTTTTTAGGGCGATGAAAGAAAAGACTACCGAAAAACTCGGTAACTTCTGGGATTATTTCCTTAAAGCAATCACCCGCGTTTTATTGCCAATAAGCATTGTTGTTGCAATTATTTTAGCCTTTAACGGTACTCCAACCAGCTTTAAAGGTAAAGACACTGTTATAGGTTTACAAGGCGACACCGTACACGTATCACGCGGCCCGGCAGCAGCCATGATCGCCATTAAACAAGTAGGTACTAACGGTGGTGGCTGGTTTGGTGCAAACTCAGCACACCCGCTGGAAAATCCAAACTATTTTACCAATATTGTCGAAAACATCAGCATTATCCTGATACCAATTGCGCTTGTTTTTGCGCTGGGCTTCTATCTCAATAAAAAGAAGCTTGCATTGGTTGTTTTCGGTGTGATGACCGTAGGGTTTCTCATTATGCTCATCCCGTCTATAAATGCCGAAATTGGAGGTAACCCCGCCATCGCAAAATTAGGGATCAGCCAGCCCGGCGGATCAATGGAGGGTAAAGAAGTACGTTTTGGCCCAGCGGCATCGGCTTACTGGGGTATTACTACTACAGTAACCTCAAACGGTTCGGTAAACTCCATGCATGATAGCATGATGCCAATATCAGGCATGGCACAGATGTTTGATATGATGATCAACGCCTTTTACGGCGGTATCGGTGTAGGCTTTCTTAACTTTTACATTTTTGTAATCATCGCCGTGTTTATTTCGGGGCTGATGGTTGGGCGTACACCTGAGTTTATGGGGCGCAAAATTGAGGCGCGCGAAATGAAGATCGCTTCGCTCATCGCCTTGCTTCACCCATTCATTATCCTGGTAGGCACATCTTTAGCATCTTATGTATTAACCCATTTCCCTAATGCCAACTGGGCAACCAAACCATCAGCATGGTTAAATAACCCCGGTTTCCACGGGTTTACCGAAATGCTGTATCAGTTTGCATCAAGCGCAGCCAACAATGGTTCGGGCTATGCAGGGCTTACTGCCAACAACATCTTCTGGAATGTAAGTACAGGGCTGGTAATATTTGTGGGCCGCTTTTTACCAATCATAGGTCCAGTAGCTATTGCAGGTATCCTGGCAAGCAAAAAAACAGTGCCCGAGTCGGCCGGTACTTTAAAAACCGACACCGCAACGTTCGGCATTATGATCTTCGCAGTAATATTCATTATCGCAGCGCTATCATTCTTCCCTGCTTTAACATTGGGTCCAATTGCTGAACATTTCTCTATCAAATAATATGGTTAACGCCTCACCCTGCCCTCTCCACAGGAGAGGGTTCTAAAGAAGAACGAAGTTAAAGTCCTCTCCTTTTGGAGAGGATTTAGGTGAGGCAAAACAAAAGTTAAATAAAAAGAAATTATCATGAAATCTGATCAAAATACATTATTCCAGGGCGATCAAATGAAAGAGGCTTTTAAACAGTCGTTCATTAAACTTAATCCCCGTATATTATTCCGTAACCCGGTGATGTTCACCGTGGAGATCGGTACCGTAGTAATGCTGGTAGTATCCATTTTCTCCTTAACCAATAAAGCACAGGGAAGCTTTGGCTACAACTTTACTGTATTCTTAGTTTTATTACTCACCGTATTATTCGCCAACTTTGCCGAAGCTATTGCCGAAGCACGTGGCAAGGCACAAGCTGAAAGCCTGCGCAAAACCCGCGAAGAAACACCCGCCCGCCTGTTAGTTGATGGGAAAGAATCGCTGGTGATGTCATCAACCTTAAGAAAAGGTGACGTATTTGTTTGCGAAACAGGCGATAACATCCCTACCGATGGCGAGATTATTGAAGGTATTGCAACTATTGATGAATCAGCGATTACTGGTGAGTCTGCTCCGGTTATCCGTGAGTCGGGCGGCGACAAGTCATCAGTAACCGGTGGTACCAAGGTTTTATCGGATAAGATAAAAGTAATGGTTACCACACAGCCGGGTGAAAGCTTTTTGGATAAGATGATTGCATTGGTTGAAGGTGCATCGCGCCAAAAAACACCAAACGAAATTGCCTTAACCATTTTGCTGGCAGGTTTTACGCTCATCTTCGTGATTGTGTGCGTTACCCTAAAGCCATTTGCCGACTATGCAAATACGCCTATCACTATAGCAGCATTTATATCCCTGTTTGTTTGTTTGATCCCCACAACCATCGGCGGTCTTTTATCGGCCATTGGTATTGCCGGGATGGACAGGGCCCTGCGTGCAAACGTAATCACCAAATCGGGCAAAGCGGTTGAAACTGCAGGCGACTTGGATACCCTGTTATTAGATAAAACAGGAACTATCACCATTGGTAACCGTAAAGCAACCAGCTTTTACCCTACAGCAGGTGTTAACGAAAAGGATTTTGTTACTGCCTGTGTTTTAAGCTCACTGGCCGACGAAACGCCTGAAGGTAAATCAATTGTTGAACTGGCTGAACAAGGTGCAAGCAAAGTATCTGTTATTGCGCCAAAAGATTCTGTATTTATTAAGTTTACGGCCGAAACCCGCTCAAGTGGTTTGGATACACCCGAAGGCTTACGCATCCGTAAAGGTGCTTTTGATTCCATCCGTAACATCGCATTAAAAGCAGGTAATACTTTCCCTGCCGATGTGGAAGAGAATGTAAAAAACATTTCGTCAAATGGCGGTACGCCATTGGTGGTATCACAAAACGAAAAGATCTTGGGTGTAATTGAGCTACAGGATATTATTAAACCCGGTATTGCCGAGCGTTTTGAACGCCTGCGCAAAATGGGTGTAAAAACGGTAATGGTGACCGGCGATAACCCGCTGACAGCCAAATTTATTGCCAATAAAGCAGGTGTGGATGATTTTATTGCCGAGGCCAAGCCAGAGGATAAAATGAACTACATTAAAAGAGAGCAACAAGGCGGCAAGCTGGTAGCAATGATGGGCGACGGTACAAATGATGCCCCTGCTCTTGCACAAGCCGACGTAGGTGTTGCCATGAACAGCGGAACACAAGCCGCCAAAGAAGCCGGCAACATGGTTGATTTGGACAATGATCCAACCAAGCTGATTGAGATTGTAGAGATAGGCAAGCAATTACTGATGACTCGTGGTACGTTAACCACTTTCTCAATCGCTAATGACGTGGCCAAATACTTCGCCATTGTACCAGCCTTGTTTATGGTTTCTATCCCAGCATTAAAAGCATTAAATATTATGGATCTGCACAGTCCGCAATCGGCCATCTTATCGGCAGTAATATTTAACGCGCTTATTATTCCAATGCTAATCCCATTGGCGCTTAGAGGGGTTGAATATAAACCAATTGGTGCAAGTGCTCTATTACGCCGTAACCTGTTGATTTATGGTTTGGGTGGTATAATAATCCCATTCATCGGCATTAAATTAATTGACCTGGCGGTCAGCATACTTATATAGATTTGAGTATTTAGATGTGAGATTTGAAACTAAAAAAGTTCCATCTCACATCTCATATCTCACGTCTCATATCTCAATACTCATATCTAAATAAAAAAATAAAATGAAAACATATCTTTTGCCATCATTTAAAATTACCATCATATTGATCGTAATCCTATCAGGCTTATATCCGCTTTTAGTTGCAGGCATCGGAAAATTTACACCGGGCCATGGCGACGGCGAAACTGTTACCTACAATGGCCGTGTGGTTGGTTATGCCAACATCGGTCAAAAGTTTACTCAGGACAAATATTTCTACTCACGTCCATCAGCCGCAAATTACCAGGCTGATGCCGGTGCAGGCTCAAACAAAGGCCCTGCAAACCCTGATTATCTGAAAGATGTTAATGCCCGCATTGATACTTTTATGAAACATAACCCCGGTGTAATCCGTGCAGATATACCTGCCGAACTGGTTACCTCATCAGGCAGTGGTTTGGACCCTGATCTTTCTCCGGAAGGCGCCAGAATTCAGGTTGCGCGTATAGCTAAAATCCGCAATATACCTTCGGGCCAGCTATATCAAATGATAAACAACAATACCGAAACGCCTTTATTTGGCCTGTTTGGCCCTGCAAAAGTGAACGTATTAAAACTGAACGTTGCTTTAGACGAATTGAAAAAGTAATTACACCCCATTGTTGCGGGGTGCGGGCACTTTTGCGATTGCCTGGCTCCCCGCAGTGATCTGGTGCTTAATAAAGGGATGGCGATACCCTTAAAGATATCGCCAAAAATTAAGTAACTGACCTCATATTAAAATGAAAAAACAACTACTAACAATGGTGGCATTGGCTGCTATTGCATTAAACGTACATGCACAAAACGACACTGCTAAGGTTAAAATGAAAAACGACACCGTTGCAAGATCACTCCCGTCGCCGCTGCAAAGTCCCCCGTTTCCTACATCAGATTGGGATGGCGGGCCATTGATCGGATCGGACGCAACAGCACCAATATATCCTATGCAAAAAGCACTGGGATTATTTACCAAATCAAGATTCAGGTTTTATGGGTGGATTGATCCGGCTGCTAACTTAAGCACCTCTAAAAACTCAAATGCACCTACGTCTTATGATCTTGTACCTAACAATGTAGTGCTTGATCAGGTTGGATTAAAATTTGACCTGCAGCCAAATACGGTTCAAACAGATCATGTTTCTTATGGCTTTTTATTAACCACCATTTTTGGAACTGATTACAGGTATACTACCGGAAAAGGCTATTTCAGTAATCAATTGCTGGGGAATAACCAAAAATATGGATTTGACCCTGCCGAAATGTATGGCTTAATCTATTTCCCAAAAATTGCCGATGGAATGCTCCTTAAAATAGGCCGTTTTATATCACCTGCTGATATTGAGGCACAATGGGCAACTGACAATTACCTGTACTCGCACTCGTTGATGTTTACGGTTGACCCCTATACTTTTACAGGCGTACAGGCAACCTTTAAACTGGGCGCATACTGGCAACTGGAAGCTGGCGTACATGCCGGTAACGATATGGCGCCATGGAGTGGTTCGGCACAAATTAATGGTTTGTTAATGGCCCGCTGGGTATCACACAGCAATGATGACTCCATTTATGGTGGTATTAACTCTTTAGGTAATGGCGACTATACACAGCAACATGATGACCTGCAAATGCTGGTTGCAACCTGGGGTCACAAATTCAATAATACTTTACACATGATGACTGAAGTATATGATATGTGGCAATACCATGCCTTAACAGGTGGCACAGTGATCAATGGCCCTGCACAACCGTTTTTAACCGGTGTTGGTCCGGGCGTGCCCATAAAAGGAACAGAACATGCCGAAGGCTTTGTTAACTACTTTCAGATTTTGACCTCTGCTAAGGATTATTTTTCTATCCGTAACGACTTTTTGAATGATCCGCAAGGCGGCAGGACAGGGTATGCAACACTGTACTCAAGCCACACCATTGGCTTTGTACACTACTTTAATAACTACATCCGCATACGCCCCGAAATAAGATATGAGCGTGCTTATGCTGATGACGTTACGCCTTATGATAACGGCACCAAAAAGGATCAGTACACAGCAGCGATGGATTTAATAGTTCGCTTTTAAAATGCATAACATCGGGCGGCTACCGGTTGTAACCGCCCGTTTATAAATAGATAAATTAATAATTACAACAATGAAAAAGTTTAAATTCCCCCTAATGGTTATCATGATGATAACATTTGGATTTGTTGGACGTTCAAATGCCCAAAAACAATCAAGCGGATTGTATTTAACCTATAACGATTACTTACAGCACAAATTAAGTTACGCTACGGACCCGGCCGGCTCAAATGGCAATAAAATTATGATCCATGAATTTATTGGTATGAGTACTGTGACGGTTGTGAGCAACGGTAAAAAACTGACTTTGTCCAAAAGCGAAATATATGGCTATCACGACAGTTATAATAATGATTATCGTTTCCATAACAACATGGCCTACCAGATAATTGACACTACCGGTTTTTATATTTACAGTTATGATAAACTGGCGCAACAGGGCAAGGGCCCTAAACCAACAAGGGTTTATTATTTCAGCAAAAAAACGGATGAAGCCATATTGCCGATGACAGCCGAAAATATTGCAAAGGCTTTCCCTAAAAACCCTAAATTCAGAAACATGGTTGAAGTTGCTTCAAAATATGATGTAAATCTGGATGCTTATGATGCTGAATCAAACGAGTATAAAATAAAAGAACTATACGCTGAAAGTTTAAAGTAATTTTAACATACAGGCTTAATTGAAAGCCTGTTAAGATTAGCGCGCACTGTTTATTATAGCTATTTATTGTTTGATGGTTATAATTTGGTTTGATTGAAGTACGTGCGAAAAAAGGGGATAGCAATATCCCCTTTTATAGGTTGATTAAGTGAGTGGTTGATTAAGTTGATTGGGTTGACTAAACTAAGCTATAGTCAACCTTAAACTAAATAAAATGGACGAAGAAAATAAAGAACAATCTGTTGAGCATTTCCTGGAGCTGATAAAGCGATCAAGGCGAGGGAAGTTTAAGATTTATATTGGCATGAGTGCCGGCGTGGGTAAAACTTACCGTATGCTGTTGGAGGCACAAACGCTGCTGCGCAATGGTATCGATGTAAAAATAGGTTATGTAGAAACCCATAAGCGTAAAGAGACGGAAGCACAGTTAGTGGGTTTGCCCGTTATTCCGCGCCGTAAGCTTTTTTATAAAGGCAAGGAGTTGGAAGAAATGGACCTGAATGCGGTCATCAATCTGCACCCTGAAGTGGTGATTGTTGATGAACTGGCGCATTCCAATATTGAAGGCAGCAAGAACGAAAAACGCTGGCAAGACGTAATGGATATTTTAAATGCAGGTATCAATGTGATCAGCGCCATCAATATTCAGCATATTGAAAGTTTGAACGAAGAAGTAGAAAAAATCACCGGCACAGCTATCAATGAGCGTATCCCCGACAGGGTATTACAAATGGCGGACGAGGTGGTGAACATTGACCTTACTGCCGATGAGCTGATTGACCGCTTAAAAGAGGGTAAGATATACGATGAAAAAAAAATCCCAACTGCGCTGAATAACTTTTTTCAAACAGAAAGGATTTTGCAATTGCGTGAACTGGCCCTGCGGGAAGTTGCCCACCAGGTGGAGCGCAAAATTGATATTGAAGTGCCTAAAACCATTAAGCTGCGGCCCGAGTTGTTTTTAGCTTGTATCAGCACCAATGAGGCATCGGCAAAAATAATTATCCGCAAAACGGCAAGGCTGGCATCATACTACCGTTCAAAATGGTATCTGTTGTATGTGCAAACCTCCAATGAAAGTAGCGATAAAATAAACCTGGCTTCGCAGCGGCATCTCATTAATAATATGAAATTGGCTACGCAATTGGGTGGCGAGGTTTTAAAGGTAAAAAGCGATAATATTGCCAAAACAATATGGGAAACTGCCGAGAAGTACGATATCACTACCATTTGCCTTGGCAAACCCCACTTTAAATTTTATCAGCTGGTTATGAAAACCGCTGTTTTTACTCAGCTACTAAATAAAATGTCACAAACACATATTGACCTTGTAATACTATCATAACATGACTATCAAAAATAAACTTCGTGCCGGCTTTAGCTTTTTGTTTTTACTGGCGCTCATCAGCTGCGGTTTGTCAATCTATTTTTTGAATCGACTTTCGGCAGATGCCAGGAACATATTGAAGGATAACTACAAATCGGTTCAGTACGCTAAAAATATGGGCATGGCTATAGATGCAAGCTCCGCCGAACTAAACGAGAGCCAGATTAAGGTGATTGAAAAAAACCTGAAAAGCGAAGAACATAATGTTACTGAACGTGGCGAAGGGCCATTGACAGATTCGCTGCGAAGCCAATTCGAAAAACTTAAACTATTGCATAATAGCCCTGCGGAGATATTACAGTTACACAGCGAGATAAAAGAATTGCTTTACGGCATTATGCAGGTAAATATGAGCGCCATTGAACGTAAGGACGCAGTAGCAACAAGTACTGCAAATAATGCTACGCTGCTGGTTGCTTTTACAGCCTCGTTCCTGTTTTTGGTGGCCTTTAGCTTTGTGGTGAACTTCCCCGGATATATTGCCAATCCGATAAGAGAGCTTACCAGCAGAATAAAAGAAGTATCAAACCGCAATTATCATCAGCAGTTGAACTTTAAATCGAACGATGAGTTTGGCGAACTGGGGCAGGCATTTAATACCATGACCCGAAAGCTTGATGAATATGAACACAGTAACCTGGCAAGCATATTATTTGAGAAAAAACGGATTGAAACCATTATTAACTCTATGCACGATGCTATTTTGGGGCTTGATGAAAAGTCAATCATAATTTTTGCCAATGATGTAGCCTGCACTTTAATTGGCATGACCGAAGAAAACCTCACCGGCAAATATGCTCCTGATATTTCATTAGAGAACGATTTGATGCGTAACCTGCTGATGAAAGATCAAAGTAAAATGAAAATATACGCCGATAACCGCGAAAGCTTTTATACCAAAGAAGTGTTATCAGTAACCAGCAAGGATAAGGTTATAGGCAGTGTGATCATCCTCAAAAACATTACTGAATTTCAGCAATTGGACGAAGCAAAAACCAATTTTATCGCTACTATATCACACGAGTTAAAAACGCCTATATCATCCATAAAAATGAGTTTAACTTTACTGGAGGACAGCCGTATAGGCGAAGTAAATGCTGAACAAAAACAACTGCTTGAAAACATTGAAGAAGATGCCCGCCGCCTATTACAAATCACCGGAGAGCTGTTGGATATGGCGCAGGTTGAAACAGGCAAACTACAATTGAATTTTGGCAGCACGCACCCCAAAAATATTGTTGATTATGCTGTAAAGGCGCTTAAAACAACTGCCGATCAAAAGCAGGTTACCATAAATGTGGAATGTGACGAAAACCTGCCGGACGTGCAGGCCGATTTGGATAAAACCACCTGGGTACTGATCAATTTACTTTCGAATGCGATAAAATACAGTCACGAAAAATCGGTAGTTGAGCTCGAGGTAAAAAAATACCGCGCCGATGAAATAGAATTTTCTGTGAGAGACCATGGCAGAGGGATTGATCAACGGTATTTATCGCGAATTTTTGAACGCTATTTTAAAGTGCCTGGCGCCACCGCCGGGCAAACCGGAACAGGGTTGGGCCTTGCCATAGCAAAAGATTTTATTGAAGCCCAGGCAGGCCGAATTGGCGTTGAAAGCGAATTGAGCGAAGGCAGCAGGTTTTATTTCACGCTGAAAAAGTATGGTAATGGTTAAGGTGAAAGGTAATGGCGATCTGATTATTGTATAATTAGATCGCTAGCACCCCGGCAGGGAATTATTTAATTGGGAACTCTTCTTGCAGATGCAGGAAGTCGCCATCAATGATCAGCAATTTTACGCCGTTTTCGGTAATGGATCGATGGGAGCTAAGGTCGTCGGAAACAATATAGCTCATTCCTTTAAACAGATGGAAGCTTTCGCCGTTTTGCAGTTCGGTAGTAAAATCACCGTCCAAACAATACACAATATGTCCTTTTTGGCACCAATGATCGGCTAAATAGCCTTTGGTATATTCAACAACCCTAACTCTTAATCCTTTAAACTGAAGCGTTTGCCAGTAAGCAATACCTGTTGTACCGTTGTGGGTTGTTTTTTCAATATTTTCCCAATTAATAGTTTGGAACGGGATGTTTTCAAAATTCATATTGATATTTTAATATCTTCTTTTAGTTACGCGGATCAGTCTGCGGTAGCGCCGTTCTTCATAAAAATCATTGGTTACTAATATGGCGTGTATAATGCCGGGAATCCAGAAAAATAAGGTTAAGAATATATTCAGGATAAATGCCCCGATCCTGCCTGTAGTTAATATAGCTATGGGCGGACATAAAAAACATAAAAAGTAGCGCATAATCATTATTGGGTTAATATTTTAATAATATGACGTTTGTCCATGCATTTTGTTACCATTAAAGATCATAAAATAGTTTTATAAATCATCCTGCTTTTTATCTTTACCCACTTTCATTTTCGCAATAGTATGATTATTGTAATTCAGTGTGTTGACCAGGTTGGCCTTGTTGCATCCATAACAGCCGTTTTGGCTAAAGAGGATCTTAATATAGTATCCATGCGTGAGCATGTAGACCAGGCGCAGAATCGTTTTTTTATGCGTTTGGAGATCACCTATAGTGGAGAAGGCGTGCCACTGGAAAAGAAATTACGTGATGTGCTGCCGGCAGATGCTTCCATTATTATAAATCCACTTCCCGATAAAAAAGTTGTGGTAATGGTAACCAAAGAGTACCACTGCCTTGCAGATATATTGATCCGCAACCATTACGGCACATTAGGCGCTACTGTACTGGCGGTAATAGGTAATCATGCTGTGTTGCATGATATTTGCAAACGCTTTGATATGCCGTTTTATGCCGTATCGCACGAAGAAATAAGCAAAGCAGAATTTGAGGAAAGAATTACAACAATAGTTGATCAATACGACCCTGATTATATCGTGCTGGCCAAATTTATGCGCATTTTATCGCCCGACCTGGTGGCTAAGTTCCCAATGCGGATCATTAATATCCATCATTCCTTTTTACCGGCTTTTGTTGGTGCCAACCCTTATAAACGGGCCTTTGAGCGGGGGGTAAAGTTGATAGGTGCCACTGCCCATTTTGTATCAAACGAATTGGACGAAGGCCCGATCATCGCGCAGCAAATTATTTCGGTTAACCACTCATACACTGTTGCCGATATGGTAAAGGCCGGTAAAGAAATTGAAACCGCTGTACTGGCCTCGGCCCTTAAACTGGTATTTGAAGACAGGGTGTTTGTTTATAAAAATAAAACGGTAGTGTTTGATTAAGCAAACAATCAAACCAATCCATTTTCAACCAAATATTCCTTTGCTTGCCGAAAGTCTAAAAACAGTTTATCTGCAATTGCGAGGTTAGCATGTTCTTCAGTATTACTTTGAATGGCAAAACAGGTGAGCCCTGCTGCTTTGGCCGATTTGATACCATTTATGGTATCTTCAAAAACAACACAATCAGCCTTCAATATGCCAAGTTTTTCAATGCAAACGTTATAACTTTCGGGGTCGGGTTTGCTTTTGGTTACCTCGCTACGGGTGATGATCAGGTTGAAATATTTACCTAATCCGTTCCGCTCAAAAATTGCTTCAACATCTTTCCTGGGGCTTGATGTAACCAGGGCCATTATTAAGTTTTTGCTGTGAAAAAAATCGAGCACTTCGGCAACATGAGGCATCAGGTTAACATCTTTGGTCATTAACCGCTCCAGCGTTAAATTCTCCCTGCGTTCTATTACTTCGGTCAGTGGTGTTTCTATGGCAAATTTTTCAATCAGTTTGCCGGCATTGGCAGGCAACGGTACACCCGCATAATTTTTAAGCCATTCGTCATAAGTTAACTGCCCGCCTGATTCTTCTAAAATCTCGTTCCAGCATTCAAAATGAAAAAATTCGGAATCAATTAAAGTTCCATCCAGGTCAAATAACAGCGCTTTTAGTTTTTGCATAACAGGTTTGGTGGTTTTATGTAAACGGGAATTCAAATAAAGGAATTTATTTTGGAGGAATTAAAAAATAAACGATTATTTGAGAAATTTCAACATTGGCAAGGTAACTACATGGTTGCGCCGTAGGTGCAAAATATCGGTAGAAATAAATTATAAAGTATTTAGCATGCCGTAGGTCAATGTCATTAAGTTAAGGAAAGTGAACAGTTAATTCTTCTTATAAAGCTTGTTCGCCTCACCCTGCCCTCTCCAAAGGAGAGGGTTCTGAAGAAAAGCGAAGTTAAAGTCCTCTCCTTTGGAGAGGATTTAGGTGAGGCTAAACTGCAAGATGCCGCTTAACTTAATGACATTGGCCGTAGGTATGCAACACATACGCTCTCAAGGTTCACAACAATTCAATTGAGCCCAATTGGTAAACCCTATGATATAATTCCACATCAACAATGAGTACTACCCTTAATACAAGCAGAGGATGACAGGCATGGGAATGATTGCGGTGTAACCTAATCTGTTTTATGCTCCAAAAGAGCTGTTGGCAGGCCATCAATACTTTTCAGGTTCTTTTCTTCTTTATAAATTTCAAGTCCGTCAACCCCCTTGTTTTGAGCCCACTTTTCGGCTTGATCCCGTTCCCCCTCATAACTATAGTAAGGTACGCTAAAACCGCATGAAGTTTGCACCATATCAATTTCTGCAACGATAAGTTGCCGGGTAGCCAGTACCAATTTAAAATGACTTGATAATTCTTCCCAATCGGTATCGCCGTTTAACACTGTGCGGCCTTTGCCGTATAAACGTAAAATATTGGGAGGTCCGTCAAAAGCACAAAACATAAAAGTAATGCGGCCATTTTCGAGAATATGTGCCGAGGTTTCGTTCCCGCTGCCAACAATATCCATATAAGCAACCCGCGTTGACGAAAGTATGCGAAAACAATCCATTCCCTTTGGCGATAGGTTAACATGCCCATCAACGCTGAGTGGAGCCGTACCCACAAAAAACAGGTGCTGCTTTTCTATAAATTCGGCATGCCTGTCTTCAATATTGTTAAAAAACTTGCCCATATCAGCGGTTGAATTGATTTATTCAAATTTACCTTAAAATATAGCGGAAGTCAACGGTTCTGCTTAAAAAAAGAGCCAATCAGGAATAACCCGATTGGCTCTTTTTTTATATGGTGTTGTTTTAATTATTCCACTACCAATGTTTCAATAGAGTGTGCAGGGCTGGTTGTTTTTGCAGCTTTGCCTTTTATCCACAGGCTATAATCAATATTGTCATCGGTCTTGTTCATTACCACTACGGCAAGTTTACCATCAGGGTTAATGTACGCGGTGGTTAACAGTTTGTCGCGACTGGCAGCAGCGATAATGCGTTTAGCGCCCGGGTGTATAAATTTAGAGAAATGACCCATGTAATAAAATGAATTGGTATAAATAAGGCTACCATTACGGGTATCGGCATGTACCGGTGCAAAGCAATAGTTGCCAACGTGGTTTGGTCCGCCTTTTTCATCTAATAAGATGTTCCAGTCGGTCCAGCCTACGGTGCCTGCGTTAAAATCATTGATCATTGAGTAACCGTATCTTTCGCCAAGCGACCAATCATTCAGCCTGCTGAAATCAAATTTTTCAACACAGCCTTCGGTAAATAATAGGTTTTTATCAGGGAAAGCCTCAGCAACACGACGGGTGTTTTCAAGGTTCATTCCTGCACCGGTCCAGGTTTCGTACCAGTGAAAGCCTATGCCCCAGATATATTTTGCAGCTTCAGGGTCCTCTAAAATAGTGCTGGCGCGTTGATAGATCAAATCGCGGTTATGGTCCCAGGCAATTAATTTTTTATCACCCAAGCCCGATTTAACCAATGTGGGGCCTAAGAAATTTTTAATAAAATCGCGCTCATCCTCGGCAGTATACAGGCATGATTCCCATGTTTGGGTAGCCATCGGCTCGTTTTGTACCGAAAGACCCCAAATTGGCATACCCAATTTTTCGTAGGTCTTGATGAATTTTACATAAAAATTCGCCCAGCTTTGGTCGTACTCAGGTTTCAATTTGCCACCATGTAAAACGTTGTTATTGGTTTTCATAAATGCGGGCGGGCTCCATGGGGTTGCAAACATGGTCAATTTACCACCTGCCGCAGCTGTAGCCTCTTTTATAAACGGAATGCGGTATTTTAAATCATGACTAACATCAAATGTTGTTAATGCAGTATCGCCGTCCTTAATATACCCGTAGCTTCCGCTCGAAAAATCGCAGCTTTGGATGTGGGTACGGGCCAGCGTATAGCCAATGCCTTTATCCTTATCAAAATAAGCTGTCAATAATTCTTGCTGTTTGTCTTTTGGCAGTTTGTAAAAAGTTTCTGCAGAAGCATCGGTTAAAGCCGCGCCAATACCGAGCATGGTTTGAAAGGTTTTTGACGGATCAACGTCTACGAAGACTTCGGTTTCAACCGGCTGTGGCTCGTCAGTAAATTGCAGGGTTCCTGTTTGGGTGATCCTGTTGTCGGTACCTTTAGCGGTAACAAATACTTTTACCGTTTTTCCATTAGTGGAATAAGGTGCAGTGTTTTGTGCATTGGCCAATTTTACGCCCGCCGATAATAAGGCAGCAGCAATAAAATTTGCAGTAAGTAATTTTCTTTTCATGATAATCAAATTAGGATATTTAATCCTGGTTGGAATGGTTTACCGTTCCAAATCTATTAAAGTTTTGAAAATAAGTTTGATTAATTTATAAACAATACAAAATCAGTTACTTAACCAAAATGGCCCACTGTAACAAAAGCGTACACCTTGCGTTCGGATACGCGACAGCATGCCTTTTTAAATTTACATCAAGTGTTTGATAATTAACTCATTACAATAAAGGCACGATATTGACTACTAATGTTGTAGGGATAATAATGGCAGAATTTATGAATTGACAATAGTTTATTCGTTTTTATGCCGATCCCAGTCAAAACCAATTAAACGACCGAATCAAAACCATCATGATAAAAAATTATTTCAAATTAGGTTTTCGTAACCTGTTAAAAAACCGCTTATCGTCCATAATTAACATTTTAGGGCTTGGATTGGCTGTGGGCTGCTGCATGGTGGTATTTGAATATTTTGATTTTTCTATGCATTCAGATAATTTTCACCATAAAATCAATAATATTTTCGTGGTCGAGAGGGTTTCCAACCAAAATGGGAATAACCAATATTGGGGTAATTCGCCCGCACCGTTGGGGCCAATGTTGCAGCGCGATTTTCCGCAAATAAAAAATATAACACGCGTAAATTATACCGGAGTTATCATTAAGCAGGGCGATAATGTTTTTAGGGAGAGTGTAACCTTTGTTGATAATTCTTTTTACAAGCTATTTGATTTTCCTGTAAAGTGGGGTAATAAAGCAACCTTTACCGATCAGGATGGAATAGTGCTGACAGACAGATTATCAGAAAAGCTTTTCGGTAATCAAAACCCTACAGGTAAGCGTGTAAGTATTAGGTTTAATAATAACGGACACGAAACCCTTGTGAATTTTACGGTTAAAGGCGTGTTCGATAAAATGCCTCTTGAATCTTCCTGGTACTTTTCGGCCATTGTACCGCATAGTAAGATGGCTTCGTTGGGAATGGATACTCCCGGAGACTGGAGCCAAAGTGCAGACATTACTTTTGTTGAGGCTGATAACGCGGCAGCATTATCGCCGGTAATAAATCAAAGTAAAAAGTATTTGCAGCTTTATAATGCAGCCAATGTTAACGATCAGGTAACGGCTTTTCATTTTCAGCCGTTAAATAGCATGTGCTTTCATTCGTATAAGGTAAATAACAATCGTTTTAACTCAACCAATATTGCGGGGTTTATTATGCTTTTGGTTATTGCTATTGCGTTGCTGCTGCTGGTTTACTTTAACTATATGAATATTGCTATTGCTTCGGCATCTACACGGTTAAAAGAAATTGGCATACGCAAGGTGATGGGCAGCAGCAGGAAACAGATAATTTTACAATTTATTTTAGAAAACCTGATCCTTTGCACCATAGCGGTAATAGTTGGTTTGTTTTTGGCGAAGTATATTTTTATACCCTGGTTTCATCAAATAGCCAATATTGATTTTGGTGCAACCATGTTTACCAATTACCGCACCTGGCTTGCACTGGTTATTTTGATAATAGTATCGGCAATTAGCGGGGCTGCATATCCGTCTTTTTACATATCGGCGTTTAAGCCGGTAAGCATTATGAAGGGAAATAGCAAAATGGGCAGCAATAACCGTTTCAGGAAATCGCTATTGGGCCTTCAGTTCTTTCTTACTTTTTTAACGATATCCGTAGCGATAGCTTTTGTGCAGGAAACCAAACAAATTAAAGGGAAGTCGTGGGGATATACGCCAACTGATAACGTGGTGGTAACGCTGGATGAAACAGCAAACTATTATGCTTTTAAAGATGAGCTTAAGAGCAACAATAGGGTAAAATCAGTAACAGGATCGGCTCAACCGCTGGGTAGTTATACCAAACAGTTGGTGATCAAGGCAGATGGCAAAGATCAAACTGTACAAAGCATAAGCGCCTTGCCTGGCTTTGTAACGCAAATGGAGATCCCGGTAACAAAAGGTAGAGATCTGAGTGAACAAATCCAATCGGATCAAACTGATGCTGTATTGGTTAATCAGGCTTTTATTAAACAAATGCATTGGGCAACGGGTATCGGGAAAAACATCCAATTTGAAAACCACGTTTACAAAGTGGTTGGAGAAGTGAACGACTTTCATTTTCAGGATTTCCAATCGCCTGTAACTGCTGTTGTGATGATGGGTTGTAAGCCTGCTGATGTTGGTTATGTTTATGTAAAAACATCAACGGGTTTGTTTTTAAATGCAAGTAAGGTGGTTGAAAGCGTTTGGAAAAAGGTGAACCCTAATTTACCTTTTGAATACTATTACCAGGATAATGTATTTGATGGCTATTTTTCGGGATTTATACAGGTTTCAAAAGTGCTGAGCGCAGTTTCTTTTATTATGATCGTTATTTCAATATCTGGTATTTTTGGCCTGGCGCTATTGATCTTAGGTAAAAAGATGAAAGAAATAAGCGTTAGAAAAGTACTTGGCGCCGGGATAGGCAGCATAGCTTTTATTATCAATAAAGAATTTTTATATGCTGTTGGCTTTGCGCTGCTGTTTGGTTTGCCGTTTGCTTACTGGCTTACAGGTGTGCTGTTCAGGGTGATTGAATCTGAATCAACTATATCATTTATGCCTCTTTTACTGTCGTTCATTGGTCTTATTGCAATGATATTGGTAAGTGTTTCGTGGCATATTTATAAAGCCAATACGTCAAACCCAACAAGGTATCTGAAAGAGGAATAGAAAAAGTAATAAAAAATATTTTTCCGGAAGGTTGTGATTTGAACAATCCTGCTTATTATTGGTTGTTAATTATTAAACAAAAAGCTAACCGCATTGATTAATAAATTAACGGCAATTTGAATGATAAGCTAAATGAAAAATCTGTTACTTTTATTGATAACGATATTACTTTATAATACTGCCCGGGCACAAACGCCGGCAGATAGTACCATTAAACACTCATCGTTAAAAACATTGAGCGATGTGCAATATAACGCGCTGATAAATGGTGACGATATTTATGGTATGTCGCTTGCGGCTGAGCTGAACCAATATCCATCGCCCGAAAAAGTGATAAAATATAAACACGAGCTGGACCTTAGCCCCATCCAGATCAATAAAATTGAAGTTATAAACAAGGAGTTTTATCGTAAAAAGCTCGAAATGGGCTTAATCATCATTAAAAATGAAAGAACTTTAGATAGCATGTTCAAACATCATAACCTGAACAACGGATCGCTTATATTTTATACCAACCGTTACGGCTTATATCAGGGCGAAATGCGGAATACTATTTTACAGGCCTGTTTAGCTACAAGGGTATTGCTTTCGCAGCAGCAGATCAACAGGTTTGAGGCGCTGGAGAAAAAGGCAAAAGCGGTAACACAAGTGCAGTAAATGTTTTCATTTATTTGCTATCTGGGTTATCTTTACCAAATCATCTAAATTTTTGGATAAATATCTGAATATTAATTCATTATCACTGTAAAACCATAAGCATACCATAAATACCGATTGATTTATTTAATTTAGCGGCCCCTAACAAAGTTAGTTTATGAAGATCTCTTTTGATTTTGAAAAGCCTCTTGCCGAGCTGCAACAGCAGATTGAGAAGGTAAAACAGGTTGAAGACAAGAACAAGCTCGACATGTCAGCAACGGTAAATGAGCTTGAAAATAAGCTTGATACCCTGCGGCGCGAAATATATGCCAACCTTACCGGCTGGCAAAAAGTGCAGATAGCACGCCATCCCGAAAGGCCGTATACGCTACAGTACATTGAACTAATGTGCGATGATTTTATTGAGCTGCACGGCGACAGAACCGTAGGCGATGATAAAGCGATTGTAGGAGGCTTTGGCACAATAAACGGGCAAACCGCTATGTTTATTGGCCACCAGAAAGGGCGCAACACCAAGGAAAGGCAATACCGCAATTTTGGTATGCCAAACCCCGAAGGATACCGCAAGGCGTTAAGGTTGATGAAACTTGCCGAAAAGTTTAACAAGCCAGTTATCACGCTTATAGATACGCCGGGAGCATTCCCTGGTTTAGAAGCCGAGGAACGCGGACAGGGCGAGGCAATTGCCCGTAACCTGCTCGAAATGTCTGTGCTGAAAGTACCCATAATATGCGTTATTATTGGCGAAGGCGCATCGGGTGGTGCGTTGGGTATTGCTATTGGTGATAAGGTAATGATGCTCGAAAACTCATGGTATTCGGTTATTTCGCCCGAGAATTGCTCAACCATTTTGTTTAAAACCTGGGAGCACAAAGAACGCGCAGCAGAGATGCTTAAACTCACCTCAACAGATATGTTTAAAAACAAACTGATTGACGGCGTTATAAAAGAACCTCTTGGCGGCGCTCATCAAGACCCGGTGGCCATGGCTGCAACACTAAAAAAACAACTCTTAAAAGATCTTAAAATATTAAGCGAACGCAATATTGACGAGCTGGTTACCGAACGTATTGACAAGTTTTGCTCAATGGGTATGGTGATTGAAGATTAAGATATACTGAAAGATAGATGAAAGCGGCTCTGGCCGCTTTTTTTATGAGCATTATTTACACTTAATATGTCTCCGCGTGTCATTATAAGGTACGAAGCAACCACGACTATACAGGACGAATAGAAGAGAACCGAACAGGTATGTTCGCCGCTTCTTCCCTGCAAAGAAAACAATTAAGTTGCCTTTCGATTTTTTTTGCGCAACGCAACAATGCCTTTACATTTCCCTATAAATCGAAACTTAAATTTCCTCCGATTAATATTAATGCTATATTAGAAAGATCTTTTAGTTCAAATTAACCTTATCATGAAAAAAATACTTTTACTGGCTTTTTTAGCAGCCATTACACAAACATTATTTGCACAATCTATTAAACTGGGGGTTAAAGCCGGGTTAAATGAATCTACTGCTGAACTTGGCCAAACAATTACCACTACTTCTTTTCTTACAGGATTTAACGCAGGTGTATTTGCGGATTTTGGATTTAATAAACTATCTATTGAACCAGGTATATTTTATACAACAAACGGGTATAATAGTAAAACAGTAGTTTTACAAGAACCTTCAAGTCAAAATGATTTTATCGCTAAAGGTAAAGTTACCTATAGCTATCTGGAGTTGCCTGTAAACGTTTTATATAATATCCATTTACGAACGAGCAAAATATTTATTGGCGGAGGACCTTATTGTAAACTTGCACTATCAGGATCATACCGGAACTATATAACAACAAATGGTGGAGAAGAAAACACAGGCGGCAAGTTAATCTTTGGTGGCGAACAGGGCGACCTTAAAAAGACAGACTTTGGCGTTAACGCCCTGGCGGGCGTTGCGTTTAAACCAGGTTTGTTATTTAGTTTAAATTACGGATATGGATTGACTAATATTGACAGGCCTACTTATACTACAAATAATCAAAAAACTGAAAACAGGATACTCAGCCTTTCGGTGGGGTATGTTTTTTTGTAGGCTTTTGTTTAGTTATAATAAAAAACAATACCACTGGCTTTCAGCTATTTTTAAGCTATCACAATAATGTTTTTATACTTTTTTTCAATTTGCTTTTGATAACAGAAAAATCGTCGTATATTTGCATTCCTTTTTGGAGAGGATAACAATCCTAAGGAGATTGCCTGATAGTATAATGGTAGTACGACGGTTTTTGGTACCGTTTGTCTAGGTTCGAATCCTGGTCGGGCAACAAGATTTAAATTTCGGATTTTAAATATTCATTTTCGGTTTATTTCCTGAAATGATATTGAAATCCGAAATTGTTTTTTTATAGCTTTGTATAACGCCGAAGCCGTACAAAACAAAAAATAAAGAATTCCGACAATCGTAATTCCGAAATCCGAAATAGAAAATGCCTTTACAGTTTAACCCCGTTAAGTTATTTGCAGGCTCTGGTACACAAGTGCTGGCGGCAAATATAGCTGCTTCTTATGGCAAGCCTCTTGGCGATGTTGCTCTATCGCGTTTCAGCGATGGCGAATTTCAACCCCATTTTAATGAATCGGTACGTGGTAGTGATGTGTTTTTAATTCAGAGCACTAATCCACCAACTGATAACCTGATGGAGTTGCTGATGATGATTGATGCCGCTCGTCGTGCATCGGCACATTACGTAACTGCCGTTATTCCTTATTTTGGGTTGGCAAGGCAGGATAGAAAAGACAAGCCACGTGTGGCCATTGGTGCAAAACTGGTTGCAAACTTATTGGTTGCAGCAGGCATTAATCGCATTATGACCATGGACCTGCACGCAGCGCAGATTCAGGGATTTTTTGATATCCCGGTTGATCATCTGGATGCATCTATCATTTTTGTTCCTTATATCAAAAGCCTTGGCTTAAAAAACTTAACCATTGCTTCGCCTGATATGGGCGGCTCGTACAGGGCGCGTACTTTTGCCAAGTTTTTTAATGCCGAAGTGGTAATTTGCGATAAACGCCGTAAACGCGCCAATGAAATTGAATCAATGACCCTAATTGGTGATGTAACCGATCAGGACATTGTATTGATTGATGATATTTGCGATACTGCCGGTACTTTGGCAAAAGCAGCCGGATTGATAATGGAGCGTGGTGCCCGCAGCGTGCGTGCCGTGTGTACACACCCGGTATTATCAGGCAAGGCTTATGAAACTATTGAAAACTCGGTATTAACGGAGCTGATTGTTACAGACACCATCCCGTTGAAATTTCAGAGTGACAAAATAAGAATACTAAGCACCGCCAGCTTGTTTGCAAGTGCTATAATGAATGTAAACGAACACGGCTCAATAAGCCAGTTGTTTAAGGTGGATTAAGAGCCTCACCTAAATCCTCTCCAAAGGAGAGGACTTAAATAAAGGCGTTTAAATTGAATTAATAACTTCTTGCTCAAGCCCCTCTCCTTTGGAGAGGGGTTGGGGTGAGGCTAAATAAATAAAAACAAAATGAAATCAATTGCTATTAGCGGTTCTCCAAGAGAGAACGTAGGGAAAAGAGACGCTAAAGAGCTGCGTTACCAAAGCTTGGTACCTGCAGTACTTTATGGTGGGAAAACCCAAACCCACTTTTCAGTGTCCGCAAGTGATTTGAAAGCCGTAATTTATACACCGGTTGTTCATTTCATCGACTTAGATATTGCTGGTGTTAAATCACAAGCTATCATCCAGGACATGCAGTTCCACCCTTTAACGGAACAACTTATCCACATCGACTTTTTGTTGTTGGACGAGAAAAAACAGATCACTATCGAGATCCCTGTTAAATTAACCGGAACTTCTCCAGGTGTTAAAACTGGTGGTAAACTGGTTCAAAAACTTAGAAAGTTACGTATCAAAGCTTTACCTAAAGATCATTTAGATTCTATCGAAGTAAGCATTGAAACTTTAGAAGTTGGTAAATCAGTAAAAGTAGGCGACCTTCAATTGGGCAACTTAACCATTACCAATGCTAAGGAAGATACCATCGTATCTGTAACTACTTCACGTGCATTACGCCAGGCTGAGCAGGAAGCTGCTACAGGCAAAAAATAATTAAAAATGATTTCGCTGATTGTTGGTGATTACACCGATAATTTGGTGATTGAACACATTAACAGCGATAGGTTTAGGCTTATCGCTGTTTTTGTTTAAAAGTAATATCTTCGCCCTTAATTTGAAGAAGCAAAACTTCATGCGCTATTTGCGCAAGCCCTTAGTTATGAAATACCTTATAGTTGGATTAGGAAACATTGGACCTGAGTATGCCGATACCCGTCATAACATTGGTTTTATGATATTGGATGAACTGGCTAAACAAGAAGCGGCAAAGTTTTATAACATGCGCCTGGCCTATTATACCGAGGTAACGCATAAAGCCCGCACGCTTTTCCTGATAAAACCAACTACTTACATGAACCTAAGCGGTAAAGCGGTTAACCACTGGATGAAAGAATTAAAAATTCCGGTTGAAAACGTTTTGATTTTGGTTGATGATATTGCTTTGCCTTTTGGCACTTTGCGCCTAAAACCTAAAGGCAGCGCAGCAGGCCACAATGGCTTAAAACACATTGAGGCAACACTGGGGCATAACGAATATGCCCGTCTGCGCTTTGGTGTAAGCGATAACTTCCCCAAGGGACGTCAGGTTGATTATGTGCTAGATGGCTTTGATAAAGACGAATTACCCGCGCTCCCTGAACTAATAGACCGCAGCATAGAAATGATCAAAAGCTTTGTGGCCATTGGTACTGAATTAACCATGACACGCTACAATAAGTAACATATCCGCTACGTTAACTAACTATTTAGTTAAATTGTGTTAAATCGTGTTAAATCTTTTCTTTTCTTGTAACGCTTTGTTCAATTTTATTGTCTTGTGGCTTTAATCACTTATGAAAAAACTATTACTGTTAGCTTTGTGCTGCTATCTGAGCGGTACGGCATTGGCTCAAAATTCTCCCCAAACGCTAACAGTGAAAGGGGTGGCTATTGACTCTGTTACCAATAAACCATTAGGTTATGTAACCGTAGTATTGCTTGACGCTAAAACGCAGCAATCTGTTAAGGGTGGATTGACAAAAGACGACGGTAGTTTTGAGTTGAAAAGTGTTTTAGGCAAGGCCTACCTGTTAGCCATTGCCTCGGTGGGTTATAAAAGTAAAAGTTTACCTATAATTGGTACTAATGCTGTTGTTGATGTTGGCCGGATTTTATTATCGGTATTAAATAACCAATTAGGTGAAGTTTCTATTACTGCAGTAAAACCGATAATGAGACAAGAGGTCGATCGCATTAGTTATGATGTGCAGGCCGATCCCGAAAGCAAAGCCCTAACCGCGCTGGATATGATGCGCAAAGTTCCGCTGCTATCGGTTGATGCCAATGATAATATTAAGCTTAAAGGTAACGCTAATTACAAGATCCTTATCAACGGAAAAGAATCGGCCATGGTAGCCAAAGATCCTTCGGATGTTTTAAAGGCTATGCCGGCTGATAACGTAGAAAGGATAGAAGTAATTACCACCCCACCGGCCAAATACGATGCCGAGGGTTTAGCCGGTATTATTAATATCATCACAAAAAAGAATGCCGACCAGGGTTATAATGCAAGTATCAGCGGTAGGTATAACAGCGTTTACGGTCCCGGTTTGTACGGGCGCGTGAGTGTGAAACAAGGGAAGCTGGGTGTATCTGTATTTGCGGGCACCAACCACAACAACAACTTTGATGCTGCGTTTGGCAACAATCAAACTATATTTGGCGGCCAAAGCACTAAACAAAAAGGCTATGGCAGTAACCAGTTTCACAATTATTTTGGGAATGCCGAGATCAGTTATGAAATAGACTCGCTCAGATTGATTACCGCTTCGGTTGAATTGTTTAATGGCAGGGGGGCACAGGATAATGATCAGTCTTCAACTACAACAAACTACAATGGTTCTTTAGCACAGCAATATGAACAGGCATCCTCGGCACTCAACACCTTCCAGGGGCTTGATGCATCTATCAATTACCAACTTGGGTTTAAGCGGAAAAAAGATCAGTTGCTAACATTATCCTATAAATTCAGCTATTCGCCTAATACGCAATACAACAGCAATGTGTTTTCGCAAAGGGTTAACTATGATGAGGCATCCCAGCCCAATTTTACGCAGTATAACAATTCCGGTGAACGCTCAAACACCATCCAGGTTGATTATGCCGAGCCATTTAAAAAGCTAACTTTTGAAACTGGAGCCAAAGCCATCTTGCGGAATGATTTTAGTAATTTTCAGCAATCGGACCTTGATTCTGTTACCAACGAGTATGTTTTAAACCCGGAGCATACCGACGATTTTAATTACGAGCAAAATGTATACAGCTTATATAACTCGTATCAATACAAAATGGATAAGTGGACCGTTAAGGCTGGTTTACGGCTGGAACACACGACAGTGAATGGCGATTTTACATCTGCCGATGCAACGGTAAATCAAAACTATAATAATTTAATACCATCAATATCTATTCAGCGCAGCTTTAAAGCCAGCAGTATTAATTTAGGGTTTACACAACGCATCCAGCGTCCCGGCATTTACCAGTTAAATCCTTTTGTTGATAAATCTAACCCTAAATTTATCAATGTGGGTAATCCAGATCTGAGACCCGAGCTGAATAATACCTTCGAACTTAACTACAGTAACTTTGCAAAAAATTCGTTTACGGTGGGGCTATCCTACCAGTTTTCGAATAACTCCATCCAAAATCTTTCCAGCCTGAAGATTGATAGCACAGCCAATAACAAACCCGACACAGTAACCTCAACCACTTATCAAAATTTAGGCAGCAATCGCACACTTGGAATTAATGTCAATACCAATTTTAACATTACCAAAAAACTAAGCTTCAGCATAAATGGCTTAGTTTCTAAAGTTTGGCTCCGCGGAATTTTTGATGGTGAATTTTACCAGAACAGCGGCATCACCGGCAACGCATTTGCCAATGCCGGTTACAAATTTGACGATGGATACCGTATTGGCGTTGATGCCGGCTTTTTTAGCGGGAACATTAACCTGCAGGGCAGCACCAGCAATTTTATTTACAACGCACTTGTAGTGACCAAAGAGTTCCTGAAAAAGAAAGCCACAATATCACTGGTAGCAAATTGCCCCGAAAGCAAGTATAACAGCTTTACCACAACTACCACTACACAACAATATTATCAGTACGCTTATAATGAGAACCCGTACCGCACCTTTGCCGTTAGGTTTAGCTATAAATTTGGCAAGCTAAACAGCGAGATCAAGAAAAATCAGCATGGTATTGATAATGATGATACCAAAGGTGGGAATAAAAATTCGACGGGGGGGTAATGGAGGCTTTTTTAAGGTTTGTTATCCTTATGTCATTGCGAGGAGGAACGACGAAGCAATCGCGAACTATTCAGAGCTGCTCTGAATAGTTCGCGACTGCTTCGTCCAACTCAACCATAAATTAATAACTTTGACGTATGAAGGTATACGGAATAACCAATTGCAACACAGTAAAAAAAGCGCTCGACTGGCTAAAAGCTAATCACGTTGCTTATGAGTTTCATGATTTTAAAAAACTGGGCATAGCCGAACAAAAGCTGGAAGAGTGGGACGCAAAAGCAGGTTACGAAAAGTTCATGAACAAACAGGGCCTCACCTGGAAACAGCTTGACCCGCAAGTAAAAGAAAGTATAAAAACTAAAGCCGACGCTTTAAAACTGCTGCAACAAAAAACCAGCATGATAAAACGACCTGTTATTGAAGACGATGGTGTGCTGCTTTTTGGGTTTGATGAAGTGGCGTTTAAGGCGTTGATTAAGTGAGTAGTTGATTAAGTTTTTAAAACCACTTAACTTAATCAACCCAATCCAACTTAATCAACTAATTCCAAAACATCGTAACAATTATTTTACCTTTAAGTCATAAAGGTATTTTTGTACTATAATTGCTTTTTGTAACTGACAAATTATTTAAACGATGAAATTAAACCACTTAGCCGGTTTTGCGCTGGCTTTTATGGCAACGGTAAGTATTGCGCAAGCGCAGCAAACCACCCCGGCGCCAGCTCCGGTAGCACCTGCTACAACCCCGGCACCTGCACCTGCTGCAGCTCCGGCCACCAATTATGATTATCATGATGCGTTTGGCCCGTTGTTTTACAACAAAAACGGCAACGAATATCGTGCGGCTGATGGCGAACCAGGCCCCAAATACTGGCAAAACCGTGCCGACTACCAATTGGCAGCTACCTTAAACGACGAAACCAACGAAATTACAGGTTCAGAGGTATTAACTTATACCAACAACAGTCCTCAAAATCTTCCTTATTTATGGATGAATGTTGAGCAAAATCTTTTTAAAGCAGATTCAAGGGGTACTGCCATTGTTCCTTTGGCTGGCAGCCGTAACTGGGGCCGCGGTCAGGCTCTTGATGCCGGTTATAAAATAAAATCAATAAAAGTACTGGGCGATAAGGGCACAACTACCGATGTTAAGTTCATTGTTTCTGATACCCGTATGCAGCTTTTCTTGCCTAAAGCGGTAACCGCCAGCGGCGGTAAAATAAAATTACAGATTGAATATTCATTTGTTTCGCCTGACTACGGATCAGACCGTATGGGTATTCAGGAAACCAAAAACGGAAAAATTTTCCAGATAGCACAATGGTACCCACGCATGTGCGTGTATGATGATGTTTACGGATGGAACACTATTCCATACACAGGTCCCGGTGAATTTTACTTGGAATATGGTGATTTTGATCTGAAGATCACTGCACCTGCCAATCATATTGTTTTTGCATCGGGCGAGTTGTTAAACCCGCAGGAAGTTTATACTCCAACACAACTAAAACGTTGGGCCGAAGCCGCTAATAGCGAAAAAACGGTTATTATCCGTTCGGCAACTGAGGTTACCGATCCTGCATCACGTCCGGCAGGTAAAAAAACATTAACCTGGCACTTTAAAATAAACAATGCACGTGATGCTTCATGGGCCTCATCAGCATCGTTTATTGTTGACGCAGCAAAAATGGATCTGCCAAGCGGAAAAAAATCTATCGCTATTTCGGCCTACCCGGTTGAGAGTGATGGTAACGACGCATGGAGCCGTTCAACAGAATATGTTAAAAAATCAATTGAATATAACTCCGCTCAATGGTTTGAATTCCCTTATCCTGCCGCTACAGCAGTTGCAGGTATAGTAGGTGGTATGGAATACCCTGGTATTGTTTTTTGCGGATACAAAGCAAAAAAAGGTAGTTTATGGAGTGTTAATGATCACGAGTTTGGTCATACCTGGTTCCCGATGATTGTTGGCTCAAACGAGCGCCTATACGGCTGGATGGATGAAGGGTTTAACACGTTTATCAATACGCTTTCAACTGCCGATTTTAACAACGGTGAGTACAAAAGGCCAAAGCCAATGGATATGCATAAGGCCGGGGCAATATTAACAGCGCCCGCATTAGAGCCTGTGATGAGCCAGCCAGCTAATCTTAAAGAAAAAAATACAGGTATCTTATTGTATTTTAAGCCAAGCGCAGGTTTAACCTTATTGCGTGAGCAAATTTTAGGTCCTGAGCGTTTTGATTTTGCTTTCAGAACGTACATTAAAGAGTGGGCATTTAAACATCCAACACCCGAAGATTTTTTCCGTACCATGGAAAATGCAGGCGGCGAAAACCTGCAATGGTTTTGGAGAGGCTGGTTTTTACATAACTGGCGTTTGGACGTAGCCGTAAGCGACGTAAAATATGTTGACAACGATGCAACAAAAGGCGCATTGATCACTATTGATAACCTCGAAAAAATGGCTATGCCGGTAACACTGGAAGTTAAAACCGTTAGTGGCAAAACTGACCGTATAAAGCTACCTGTTGAAATTTGGGAGCGTAACAGCACCTGGACCTTCAAGTACCCATCCACAGAAGAAATTCAGTCGGTTACTTATGATCCGGACAATGTATTCCCTGATTTTAATCCAGATAATAATGTGTGGACTAAAAAGTAGTTTTTAGTGATTGGAGGTTGGAGATTAGAGGTTAGTTTTTGATCTCAAGCTCAATTAAAACATTACATATTAAAACAAAAAGGCGGCGCAAGCCGACTTTTTGTTTTAATAATCTCTAACCTTCACTCCGAACGCAAACTTTTTACCGGATTTGCCAGTGCCGCCCTAATGCTTTGATAACTAACTGTTAGTAAAGTGATAACCAGAGCGCCAATTGCAGCTATTACAAATATCCACCAGTTAATGCCTGTACGATACTCGTAACTTTGCAGCCATTTGTGCATAAAAAGATAAGAAACAGGTGAAGCAATCACTAACGATATCATCACCAGCATCACAAAATCTTTTGATAACAGTCGCCATAAATTAAATATTGTTGCGCCCAATACCTTGCGAACGCCAATTTCTTTGGTACGTTGCTCGGCCATAAACGAGGCCATGCCAAATAAGCCCAGGCAACTGATAAATATGGCCAATCCTGCAAAACAAGTAGCCAGCTTACCTATGCGTTCTTCATTGTCGAACTTTTTGGCATAATCTTCATCAATAAACTGAATGTCGAAAGAGGTTGATGGATCGTACCGCTTAAAAATAGCTGTAATTTTGGTAATGGCCTCGTGTGCGCTTACCAATGGATTAATTTTTATGTTGATGTTTGATAAATGCTGCCATCGTGGTAAATAAAAGAAACTTGGTTTAGCAGCTTCATAGGCCGATTGATTAACCATATTTTTCACCACGCCAATGATTTTAAATTTGCCGTTACCAATCCACTCCATGGTTTCGCCTACGGGATGTTTAAGGCCCATAAGCGTCACGGCTGCTTCGTTGATGATAAACCCCGAAGAATCTGACGCAAACGCGGCGTTAAAGTCCCTGCCATCTTTAATTTGCCAGCCTACGGTTTTGCCAAAGTCTGAACTTACGGCCATGCTCATAAATTGTTCCTGCACGGCAGGGTCTTTACCGGGCCAATTAAAACCGCCGTTAGAAATATAAACCTGAGTTACCGGGTTTTCGGATTGGGCCACATTTACAACTGCCCCGCTGGCGAGCAGATCATTCTTTAAAGCCGGGTACCGTTTGTTAAGCTCATCAGTTTGCAGGCTCACGTTTAATAAATTACTACGACTATAGCCTACCGGGCGATTTTTAGCAAACTGGATCTGTTGAAAAACGACAATGGTGCCGATAATCAATATCACCGAAACAGCAAATTGAATTACCACCAATACCTTGCGTGGAATAACCGCCAAACGACCCACCCTAAACGTGCCCTTTAGTACTTTTATTGGTTTAAAAGACGATAAATATAAGGCTGGGTAACTGCCGGCAATAAGCCCGGTAAATAAGCTGAAGGAAACGCCCAAGGCCCAAAATACAGGACTGCCCCATAAAATGGTTATTTTTTTATCGGCAAGCTGGTTAAATTCGGGCAAGGATAGCAATACAAGTACCAATGACAAAAAGAACGCCAACACAGCAATTAATAAGGATTCGCTGTAAAACTGCATAATAAGCTGGCTGCGAACAGAGCCGATTGCCTTGCGGATGCCAACTTCCTTTGCCCGTTTTTCTGACCGGGCAGTGCTCATGTTCATAAAATTGATGCAGGCCAGCAGTAATACAAACACGCCAATTATACCAAACAGCCAAACATATTGGATACGGCCGCCAATGTTTACGCCGTTTTTAAATTCGCCATACAAATACCATTTGGTCATGGGATGAAGAAAAAGCGATGCTCTGTAGCGGGCATCAGCATTATGTGTGCTGGTAAGTGCATTCAGTTTCAGATTTTTAATTTTTGCGGAGACCTGATTTATGTCGGCATTATCGGCAAGCTGAACAAACGTTTGAAACCAGCTGGCGCCCCAGGGGTTATTAAATTTGGTTGCATATTTTTCGCGGAGCGCCAGCATTTGCCATGGCGCAATAAAAGTAAGATCGCCAAAAGAAGAATTTATGGGCAGATCTTCATATACCCCTGTTACTTTGGCGCTCTGTTGTTTATCAATAACGATCACCTTGTTTATTGGGTCGGCATCGCCAAAAATTGCTTTGGCGGTAGTTTGAGATAATATAACAGAGATGGGGTCATTTAAACTGACCGCAGTACCTTTCACCATAGTTATTGATAACATATCGGTAATGGCAGGCTCCATATAATTCCCCTTTTTAACCACCTTTTTTTCGCGATATGTTAGGATATGATCGTTGGTCCATGAGGTTATAATAACGTGTTTAAAGCTGCTGCCATAGGTATTACGCAGCGCAGGTGCCAACGGCAAAGCTGATGAATTCCATGTTTCCGTTTCGTTATTGATCCATGAGTTATCCATCACCTGTGCAATACGTCCCGCATTTTTAAACTCGGTATCAAAAGAAATTTCGTCCCAAATCCATAAACCAATCAGCATGGCAACAGCCATACCCACGGCAAGACCGCCGATATTAATTAAGGATGAGACCTTGTTTTTTACGAGGTTCCTCCACGCGATTTTTAAGTAGTTTTTTATCATGGCTGGTTAGTTTAGTGGTTCACTGGTTTATTAGTTCATTGGTTCATTGGTAGGTAGTTCACCAAATCAATAGACATTGCGTCTCTACCATTCGTTGCATAACGGCAATATTATCAACTCGTTTTTTTTTTCGTCATCCACTCCAAAAAACCTAATCTCTAACCACCAACCTCTAATTTCCAGCCCCAATGTAAAAATGTTAAACCCAAAACCTTTATCAACTAAAAAAGGTTTAACTTAATACAATAATTCACCTTCCTATGCAAGTAAAATACTTTTTGATCTTTTCAATTTGTTTCGCCACGGTTTCGGTAAACGCTCAAACGGTTTTAAAAGGCACCGTGGCCGAAAGCGGGAGTGAGGCCAAGCTAAATAATGTTTTTATACGGGATAATAACACCAAGCAATTAGCAATAACCGAGAGTGACGGCAGTTTTTCAATTAAAACAGAAAAAGGCCATATTATTATTTTTGACTCACCGGGTTACGTTTCTGACACCTTGTACCTTATTGATATGACATCAAAGAAGGTTTTGCTGCAGGCAAAAACCATATCACTGCGGGAAGTTAGTATAACTGCAAGCAAACAGGGCCAGGCCTTTGACCCGCGAAAAGAATACCCCGAGGTTTACGAAAAAAGCAAGGTTTACGTATTATCGCCAACTACCTGGTTTGGCAAAGAGAACCGGGATGCCCGCAAGCTAAAGCATTATTTTAAAACAGAAGCTCAGGAACGCGAGATTGATGACGCTTTCAGCAGGAGTTATGTTGGTAGTATAGTTCCGCTGAAAGGGCAGGAGCTGGATGATTTTATGACAATGTACCGCCCAAGCTATTCGTTTGTACAAAGCAACAACAGCGAATCAATGGCTGCTTATATTAACGACTCATACAAAAAATATGAGGCCCTACCGCCTGACAAACGATCTTTACCTAAACTAACGACGGGAAATTAATAGGTTCATTAGTTCACTGGTTCAATAGTTCATTGGTGCAATAGTTTATTAGTTCACCGGTTTAATAGTTCATTGGTTTTTTGTTGGATGAGATTTTATTTTCGGGTTGGGAGATCGATTATCTAATGCCAGAGTGGGTTAATACTTTATTTATAAAACAAGCGCGATTAAGTGTTGTTATAAAATAAAAATACAATACCTATGAAACGCAAATTAACCGGCATATTACTGCTTACAGCATTTTTAGCTGTATTAAGCACCAGTTGTGCCCCGCCAAGGCACCTGTCACCACCACCTGCGCCACCAGCCCCTCCGGGAGCTCCGGCCAGATAACAAAAAAGGCTTTAATTTGAATAAAATTAAAGCCTTTTTTGTTTATTATCGTTTCTAATTTCGTTCTATAAAATAAACTTTGTGAGGTTCCAATGCTGGAGCTTGCAAAATGAATGCAGGTATAAACAATGATAATTCTTCAATTTTACTGGTTGTAGCATTTAGTACAGCTATCGAGACTTTATATTTATCCATATTTTGCTGGTATGCCATGTTTTTATCAATGGTCAGTAAAATATCAAAAGCATTTTCAACGCACAAAGTCATTAGTTTTCCGTTTTTAACGCCGTTCCAACCTAACTCGTTTACTGTATAAACTTCAAACTCTTTTAAATAAATCTTTAATTTTTTGGTGACGCATTCATCAAGCAAAATTTTCATTCAGGATATTTGTAGATGTTTCGATAAGCATTTTTGATATTTCCAAAACCTTTACAACTTGTTCGCGGCTCACACTTTCAAAATCTTCTAAAAAAACTTCAATTGAATCGCCGGTCTCCAGGTAGTCAAATAGGTTTTTAATCGGAACCCTGGTGCCAAAAAAAACCGGAGTGCCGCCCATTATTTCCTTATTCACATTAATTACATTGTTGTTCATGGCATTAGTTTATGATCAAATTTACAAATAATTGATATGGTTTTCAATTTTAAAAAACTAAAGTCATCGAACGATATAGAGAAAACCTATATAATTTGTATACCGAACTTTGCACGTTGTATAAGTTTTCTCCTCGTTCTTCGTTCGAAATGACAAGGGCTAATTCCTAAATCCCCTACCTACATCACATCGCCCCAGGTACTTTTATCTTTTAGCATAACTTCGCGCAGCAAGCGGATTTGCGGCATGCCGTGGTTCAGTACTTCGTCATGGAATTTTTTGAGCGAAAAGTTTGCGCCTTCCTGCTTTTTGTAGTCATCGCGCAGCTTTAAAATTTCGAGCTTTCCAATGGTATAAAACAGATAGCCCGGGTCAAACGTGCCACGGAGGGCCTCCTGTGCCGACGGCTTTTCGCCCTGGTACCAGTTATCCATAAAGAATTTGGTAGCCTCATCAAGCTTCATTCCCTGGCAATGGGTTTTAATAGAAACACACAGGCGGCAAAGGCGCAACAATGCATCCCCGGTTTGTGCCAGACGATATTTGGCTGCACGAATGGTATCGCCATTATGACCATAACCTTCATCAGCCATCATTTGCTCGCAGTAGTGCGCCCACCCCTCAATATAAGCGTAGCTGCCAAAGATTTTCTCGATACGGTTTGCGCCCGATGTGTTTAGATGTAAAAACTGAGTATAATGACCGGGATATGCCTCGTGTATAGTAATATTATCGGTAGTATAGTAATCAAACTGTGCCAGCCAGTCTTCCTTTTGTTTAGGCGTCCACTTAGGGTCAACGGGGGTAATGTAATAAAATGCTTCGGTGGCTTTGGTTTCAAACGGCCCAGGGTCATCGTTTGATGCCGTACTGGTTGCCCTTGCATATTGCGGTGTTTCCGTTACCTTCAAATTAACATCTGCAGGCATGGTTACAATGTTTTTATCTGTAAGGAATTTGCGGATGGCTTCCACATTCTTCTTTACATCCGGAATCAGGTTTTCGGCTGTTGGATGATCTTTTTGCAGGTCGTGGTAAACATCAATCGGTTTTTTATTGGGGTTGATGGTTTTTGCAGCTGCGTTAAATACTGCTTGCTGCTTTTTTAATTCGGCTAAGCCAATGGCTAATATCTTCTCAGGCGATAGGGTGATGCCCTCGCTGTAAAGCAGCATTTTTTTATAGCTGGCTTCGCCTATGGCGTAGTTGTTATTTGCTTTGAGAAGCTTTTCTTTTTGCAGCCAGGTAGCATAACCGTTTATGGCATCAACTGCAATTTTGTTGGCGAGGTTAAAGGCCTGCATCAGGGTATCATTTTTTACATCTTTTAAAGCCACTTTTAAATCATGATTTAAAAAATCAGCGGTGCCTTGCGCAATTTCAATGGCCGTTTCAACATAAGGTTTGGGCAGGGTATCCTTAAGATTTGCTTTTGCCGCCGCGAAAACCTGCGGTGCATTTTTTTCAATGGCGATGATAGATTTTACCCTATCCTCCAGTGGGGCAAAATCGCGTTTAATATAAATACTAACGTCAACTGCTTCGGCGTAGGTCATGGGATTTTTATCGTAAGTGCCCATATCCTCAAAAGTGAAGATGTCATTTTTAATGGCCGAATGCAGGATGCGGAAATCATAAAACGTTTTAGTACTCAATGAAGCGGTATCCGTTGAATCAAGTTTTTGATCAAAATCTTTTAGCCGACCCAGTTCTTTACCAAGTGATTCCTTACCAAAGTCGGTAACCTTGCCATCGTACTGGTGATACCCTAATGAAACACCGGTTGCAGGCCGCCATGCCAGGTATCCCGAGAGGTAGTCATCCGTTAATTTTTGAAAGGCAGCATCGCCAGAAAGATTGCTTTTTTGGGCTTTATGTTCATCGCATCCTAAAAAAAGCAAAGAAGCCACAAACAGGAAGGAAAATTTCTTCATTACAAAGTGGAATTGGTAAAAACGAATTTAGGATTTTATGGCGGATTGGGCAATTAATTGATATTGTTCGTCTGCTTTTAAATCTTGTGTTATATGGACGATGCGGGACAAGGGCAATAGATAACGATGAGCTACCTATGACAAGTAGCGGGCAAAGGCCTCTGCGCTTACCTTTCGAGTGCCTCAGGGTGACATCCATTTTTGTTATTTCTCCCTCAGAATACCGCGGGTTTTATCACGATTCATGCCAAGTTATCGTGAATGTGTGTGTGAATAAATGAATTAAGGGATTACCCCGTAGGGGTAAAAGGTCGGTAGAAAAAAAGTCAAAATAACAGCGTGCCATCGGTACGCTACCTTTACGTGGGCATGTAGCGTACCGATGGCACGCCAA
>OLKV01000063.1_pt1 | contig 41626 bp, 42 predicted proteins | sample 1604391 | NCBI WGS metagenome assembly OLKV01 (sample SAMEA104055711, study PRJEB20765) | soil metagenome | isolation source: soil | reverse complement strand
CGTCTGGAAAAAGGACAGGTACTTGAAGGTACCGTTAAAAACATTACCGACTTTGGTGTATTTATTGACCTTGGTGGTGTTGACGGTTTATTACACATTACAGATATTTCATGGGGCCGTATTGAGCATCCGCGTGAAGTTTTATCATTGGATCAAAAAATCAACGTTGTTGTGCTTGATTTTGATGATGAGAAAAAACGTATCGCTTTAGGCTTAAAACAATTAACTCCTCACCCTTGGCAAAGCCTTTCTGAAGAAATTCAGGTTGGATCAAAGGTTAAAGGTAAAATTGTTACCGTTGCTGATTATGGCGCATTCCTTGAGATCATCCCTGGTGTTGAAGGTTTGATCCACGTATCAGAAATGTCATGGTCACAAAACCTGCGTAACCCTCAGGAATTCCTGAAAGTTAGCGACGAAGTTGAAGCACAAGTATTAACATTGGATCGCGATGAGCGCAAAATGTCATTAGGCATTAAACAATTAACGCCAGATCCATGGCAAAATGCTGCTGATCGTTATGCGGTAAGCACTCAGCATATTGCTACTGTTAAAAACATGACCAACTTTGGTGTGTTTGTTGAACTTGAAGATGGAATTGACGGACTAATCCACATCTCTGACCTTTCATGGTCTAAAAAAGTAAATCACCCTAATGAATTCACTAAAGTTGGTGAAAAATTAGACGTGGTTGTTCTTGAACTTGATGTTGAAAACCGTAAATTAAGCTTAGGTCACAAACAACTTGAAGAAAACCCTTGGGATACTTTTGAAACCATCTTCACTATTGATTCAATACATGAAGGTACCGTGTTAAAAGTAACTGAGAAAGGTGCAATTGTTGCTTTACCTTATGGTGTTGAAGGCTTTGCGCCTACCAAACACCTGGTTAGAGAAGATGGCAAGAGCGTAAAAGCTGACGAAGTAGCTGAGTTCAAAATCATTGAATTTAACAAGGAAAACAAACGTATTGTTATTTCACACTCACGCATCTGGGAAGAAGCACGTGCAGAGCAACGTGTTCAGGAATTTGAAACCCGTAAAAAGGAAGCAAAATCTGCCAGCAATGCAGTGAAGAAAGTGAAAGAATCGGTTGAAAAATCAACTTTAGGCGACCTTAGCGTTTTAGCCCAGCTAAAAGAGCAAATGGAAGGTGCCGAAAACAAAGCACGTAAAGCTACTACAAGCAAAAAAGCTGCTTCTGAAGAAGAAGCTGCTGAATAAGCATTAAATAAATAAAATCCTTATAAGCCCTGCCAATCATTTCGGCAGGGCTTTTTTATTGCCTCATCCTAACCTCGGCAAGGCCACTTATACACATCCTTTTGATTAACCCCATCGGGGTTAAATATTGGTAGAAACGAGATTAAAAGATTATATATGTGCCGTAGGTACATAACATTTTGACATTTCAGGGCATATTGATCCTAAAGACACCGTATTTGATGCATAGGTGTCGCACCTACAGCACGAAAACAGGGTCACCGTTTATTATTCTACCAATATTTCGCTCCTAACGGAGCGGACTTTGAAATAACAATCTCAATACAGAGGCGTATATACCTATTGTACCAAAGGGTAGAGTTTGATTTAGCTGGGCTAAATTATTTTAGTAATTTGTGCGGGATATGTCAGGAGCAACAAACCTTACCCAATTACTAAAAACAATACGCCCTATCCTAAACGAAGGCGAATATGTTTTTTGTACTATTCCTCCACAAGAAATTATTGATCAATCAGTTATCATCGGGTCATTTAAAGAAAAAGAAGGTTTAACCATTATTCTCAGCAAAGATGAAGCAGACCAGCTAAATCTAACTTACACTTACATAGCTGCCTGGATCACCTTAACCGTTCATTCATCATTAGAAGCAGTTGGACTTACTGCTGCGTTTTCAGCAGCCCTTGCTAAAGAATCAATTAGTTGTAATGTGATAGCTGGCTATTATCACGATCATATTTTTGTAGCGAAAGGTGATGCCGAAAAAGCGATGATTACGCTAATAAAATTATCCAAAGGATAAATAGTATTTCTCTCCCGCTGTCCAAATCTCAAAACTACTTCCGGACTTTACTAACTTTCTGACTTTCCGACTAAAGAAAAATAACTATCTTTGCCAAAATCCACCCATACGATGCAAAATCTAACACTGCTCGACGGACAGAAATTCCAAATTACTTTACAGCGTTTATGTCGTCAGTTAATAGAAAATCATAATGATTTTTCAGACTCTGTGCTTATTGGCATACAGCCGCGCGGCATATATTTAGCCAAGCGCATAGCCGAAGAGCTGCGCAAAATATTACCCGACAAAAACATTCAGCAGGGCGATCTGGACATCACCTTTTACCGTGATGATTTCCGGCGCCGCGAATCACAGCTGGTACCAAATCAAACAAAAATTGATTTTATTATAGAAGGCAAAAAAGTGATCATGATGGATGATGTGCTTTGGACAGGCCGTACTATCCGCGCCGCTATGGACGCCCTGCAAGCATTCGGCAGGCCCGAAAAGGTAGAGTTATTGGCACTGGTTGATCGCCGCTACTCGCGTCACATCCCTGTAGAAGCAGATTATGTAGGTATTGAGGTTGATTCCATCGCATCACAAAAAGTAGTAGTAAGCTGGATTGAAACCGATGGGGAAGACAGAATAACATTGCTATCCGACGCGAAATAGGTTTGATTTCGGATTTCGGATGTTCAATTTCGAAATTTAAAAGAAAGTCAAATTTTACGGCGAAGACAAACCAAAAGAACAACAAATAATAAAAAAACAAATCCGAATTTGAGACATCGGAAACAGGAAATTAAAAACATCCGAAATCGAACATCCGAAATTCGAAATAAAAAGCACATCCGAAATCCGAAATAACATACACATGGCAGGACTTAGCACACGACATCTTTTAGGAATTAAGGACTTAAACCCGACTGATATACAGTTGATATTTGAAACCGCTGATAATTTTAAAACGGTATTAAACCGTCCGATAAAAAAAGTTCCTTCCCTGCGCGATGTTACCATTGCTAATATTTTTTTCGAGAACTCTACCCGTACCCGCCTTTCGTTCGAGCTGGCCGAAAAGCGTTTATCGGCAGATGTGGTAAACTTTGCAGCTTCTTCATCATCAGTAAGCAAGGGCGAGACCCTGATTGATACCGTGAATAATATATTGGCCATGAAGGTTGATATGGTGGTAATGCGCCATCCTTATGCCGGAGCAGGCATCTTTCTTTCAAAACATGTAAAGGCCCAAATAGTAAACGCCGGCGACGGTGCACATGAGCATCCTACCCAGGCTTTATTGGATGCTTTCTCTATCCGCGAGAAACTGGGTGATGTAGCCGGTAAAAAAGTAGTAATTGTGGGTGATATTTTGCACTCACGCGTGGCGCTTTCAAATATATTATGTCTGAAACAATTAGGTGCCGAGGTAATGGTTTGCGGCCCAACTACACTAATCCCCAAATACATTGGCTCTTTAGGCGTGCGGGTTGAACATAACCTGATTAAAGCTCTTAACTGGTGCGATGTTGCCAACATGTTGCGCATTCAACTGGAACGCCAGGACATTAAATACTTTCCGTCCTTGCGCGAGTATACCATGCTGTACGGCTTAAACAAAGAGATATTGGACTCATTGGATAAAGAGATCATTGTGATGCATCCGGGCCCAATCAATCGCGGCGTTGAAATTACCAGCGATGTGGCCGATAGCAAACAATCAATTATACTGGATCAGGTTGAAAATGGAGTAGCGATACGTATGGCGGTACTGTTTTTACTGGCCGGGCAAACGCCGTAAAAATCCTGAGTAAGCAAAAAGGGTGTCCCCCTGAGGTACAAGCCTGTCCTGAGTTTATCGAAGGAAAGAGTGGCGCAGAGGCCTTTGCCCACATGCTTCGAGTGCCTCAGCATGACACCCTTGGTTAATTTAACTGATCCTTTACATTAATTCTCCAATGCTGGCGTTATATCTCCGGTAATTAATATTATGAGATCAACCTTCTTCATCCTTTTGTTTTTTGTTTTAACATCTGCAGCATCGGCACAAAGCCGCCAGCAGCAAAAGGTTGATTCTGTTTTCCAGCAGGTTAAAAAGTATTTTGACCAAAAAAATGCCGATGCCATTTATAATCTGGGTGGCGCTGATTTTCAGAAAGAGCTAAGTATTGATGCTTTTGATACAGTGGTGATCAAACAACTTTTCCCGTACGGCGCCATAAAAGAATCATCGCTGATAAGCTTCGTAAATAACAGTGTTGCCACCTACAAGTTAAAATTCGATGCCCGAACGTTGCAACTATTAATAAGCCTTGATAAACGTGATAAGCTGGAACTTTTCCTTTTTCAGCAATACGAGGAACCTGTTGGTAATAAGACCGCCCTGGTGCAAACCTCAAACCCATTGCGTACAGAGACGGATAAAAAAGTAGACTCCGTTGTTCGCACCTATATTCAAAAAGCAAACACCGTTGGTTTGTGTGTTGGTATAATTAAAAACGGCAATATCACCACCTATAGTTATGGCGAAACCATAAAATACAATAAGAAACTACCCAATGCCGATAATTTTTTTGAGCTCGGTTCTATCACCAAAACTTTTACGGCTACCCTGCTGGCTTACTATGTCAATCTTGGCAAGGTTAAATTAACAGACCCGATAACCAAATACCTGCCCGATTCTGTCGCCGCCAATCCCGAACTTAAATCAATCACCCTGCTTAATTTAAGCAACCATACCTCGGGTTTGCCACGGCTGCCTGATAATCTTATCAGCCATGCAACCGATGCGCTTAATCCTTATAAAGACTATACTAAGCAATTGTTATACGAGTACCTTAAAACTTGTAAGCTAAACAGTAAGCCCGGGGAGCAATATCTTTACTCAAACCTTGCCGTGGGCTTGTTAGGAAGCATATTAGAGCGTGTTAGCGGCAAACCTTACGAGCAAATGGTTCATGATATCATCACAAAACCGCTGGGTATGCAGAGCACAAGTGAGTTTTTAAACCCACTGCTTATCCCCCGCTTTGTACAGGTTTATAACGCCGACGGGCAGCCAACCGAGCCCTGGGATTTTGACGTGCTGGCTCCATGCGGCGCATTACGGTCGACACTAAATGATATGCTCATTTATGCTAAAGCTAATATACACCCCGGCACCGATGAACTTTCAAAAGCCATTACACTAACGCATCAAATCACTTTCAATAAAGACGTAAAAATAGCTCTTGCCTGGTACGTTATCACCGTAAACGGGGTCGACTATCTGTTTCATAATGGTGGTACCAACGGTAGCAGCAGTTTTTTGGCTTTTAATACCGATAATAATATTGGAATAGTGATACTTTCAAACGCTGTTGAAAGTACGGATTTACTTGGGGTAGGTATTTTGAAGGTGGTGCAGTAAGCTAATTTGTCAAGGCACCAAGCAATTGCGAACTATGCAAGGCGAATAAAAAGGTACAGATTCTGTATAGCCGCTTTGCCAATCGGGGATTGCTTTGACCTCCCGTCGTGCTGAATTTATTTCAGCACCCCACAGGACAAACGAATTGCTGGATGTACACCTTGTACATGAGGTGCTGAAACAAGTTCATCATGACAAATTTAAATGGAGAAATATTTAACTCACACCCCAATATGCCCCAACGCATAATTGATAAAATTACTTGTTAAGCCATAGTCTTCAGTGCCTTTGCGGCGGATGAAGAAGAAATCGCGGGTTATTTTTAAGCTTTCGATAGGCACTTCCACAAGGTCGCCTTCCGTAAGTTCGCGAACGATAGATGGGCGGGGCATGAAGCCAAGGCATTGATCGGCAAGCAGGAAATTCTTCAGCGCTTCGGTGCCGCCCAGTCTTATTTTCACCGAAAGATCCGCCGGTTTAATATGTACTTCCGATAATGACTTTAACAGTGCATTTAAAGTACCCGATCCTCTTTCGCGCAGTGCAAGCGGGGTTTTAACAAATTGTTTCAGCGTTAACGATTTCCCCGCGAGCGGACTTTTTGCCGAGCATACCGGGATCACTTCATCGCTCATAAACGGCCGATAGCTAACCGTGGTAAGTTTGTTTTCTACCTCAATAATACCAATATCTACCTCGTGATTAAGTAGAGCGTTTAAAATATACTCTGAGTTTCGGTTAACCAACTGTACATCAACATTAGCATATTCGTGCTGAAAGCCGGATAGTATAGAAGGTAAAATGTACAGGGCAATGGTAGTACTGGCACCTAATCGCAAATGCCCGGCCGCCTGTGATAAACTGCTTAAAACAGAAAGATCGTATTCTGCTTTACGTTCAATTTCGGTAGCCTGCAATAAGTATTCGTTTAATTTTTTCCCAGCCTCGGTAAGCAGAATACTGTTACCCTTACGCTCAAACAAAGGCACTTTATATTGATCTTCAAGCGCTTTAATATGCTTACTGATAGCAGGCTGCGTAACAAACAATATCTGCGCTGCCTTTGAGAAACTCAAATTGGCAGCCACTTCCATAAAAACACGATGAGCAAAGGAGATCATATTCAAAGGTAATAATTCATTATAAATAAAAGTTATAATGAGATTTTGAATTTTTCACCGCATGTCATTGCGATGAGGAACGAAGAAGCAATCGCGAACTGTGCAGATTCGCTGTGTATAATATGCGATTGCACCTCATAAAAATAGGGATAATCTCCCGATCATCCCTATCCATCATTTTATCGTTTTTAAAGATTAAACCAGGTCAACTCAATTAACCCAATCAACTTAATTAACTAATTCAGCCCCAATTAAATGCTTAGCGGCCAAATATTCAGCAATTTGTACGGCATTGGTAGCAGCACCCTTACGCAGGTTGTCTGATACTATCCAGCAGTTTAAAGTATTTGCCTGACTTTCGTCCCTGCGGATACGGCCTACAAATACTTCGTCTTTATCGTGCGCATCAAGCGGCATTGGGTATTTAAGGTTAGCGGGGTCATCAACCACAATAATACCAGGTGATTTTGCTAATAACTCCTTTACTTCGGCTATATCAAAATCATTTAAAAACTCAATGTTTACCGATTCTGAGTGACCACCCATTACCGGGATGCGTACCGTAGTTGCAGTAACTTTAATACTGTCATCGCCCATAATTTTGTTGGTCTCTTTAACCATTTTCATCTCCTCTTTGGTGTAACCGTTTTCGGTAAACACATCAATCTGAGGGATAACATTAAGGTCAATAGTATATGGGTATACTTTAGGGCCATCAATACCTTTACGCTCGTTAAATAGCTGCTCAACAGCTTTAACACCTGTACCGGTTACTGATTGGTAGGTTGATACCACTACCCTTTTAATTTTATATTTATCGTGCAGTGGTTTTAAAGCCACTACCATTTGTATAGTTGAGCAATTTGGGTTAGCGATGATCTTATCATCGGCAGTAAGTACATGAGCATTCACTTCGGGCACTATCAGTTTTTTGGTAGGGTCCATGCGCCAAGCTGATGAATTGTCAATAACGGTTGTACCGGCAGCTGCAAAAAGCGGCGCCTGAGCCAATGAAGTGCTGCCCCCTGCCGAAAATATGGCAACATCGGGCTTTTGCTTTATCGCATCCTCAACAGAAACTACCTTGTACTGCTTACCCTTAAAAGTGATTTCCTTGCCAACACTTTTTTCTGAAGCTACCGGAATTAATTCTGTAACGGGGAAGTTGCGTTCTGCCAGAACCTGCAACATTTTAGTGCCCACCAAACCTGTGGCACCTACTACTGCGACTTTCATTGTATAAATTTGTTTTTTTAGTTGTAATGAAGCTTCCTTTCGGAGGTTTCATTGTTTTAATTTGTTATATAAATAAACCCCAAAGATGCGATTTTTTTTTGGTTTTATTAAAGAACTTAGTCTACCTTTTTAGTATATTTTGACTATGTGTTTATAGGATAAAGCCTCACATCGGCAAAATGGCTTTGAATATGACCTGCATTGCATCTGGGCAATCCTTCATAATTTGCACTGTGCGCCAGCCTTATCAAACGTTCCTACGGAACGTGAAATGGCATTTTTTTTATTTCTACCAACCAGTCGCCCCTACAGGACGCTCGTTTATCCATCTCGTCCCGTAGGGACGACTGGTTGGTAGAAAAAATATTCAAATATAAGTACGTTCCTTCGGAACGTTTCGTGAAATCCATCGTTTTTTTCGACCTAATTTTGTGGGTTAATTTAAATCTACGATGGGCCTGCAGAAACTTAATCTGACTCAATCAACCTAATCCAACCTAATCAACTTTTATCCTAATCAACCCAATCCAACTTAATCAACTAATACACCAATCAACTAATAAATTTTTACCTTTGCGGCTCAATCCGGAATTGCATGAGCGAAAAGATTTTAGTTATTGGAGCTAACGGACAAATAGGTACTGAACTGGTAACTGCTTTAAGAAATATACACGGCGCAAATGCCGTTGTTGCTGCCGATATACACAGTGCAGATACCAGCAGCAGCAGCAGCGGACCTTATGAATACGCCAACGTGCTTGATAAGGATAATATGCACCATTTGTTTGATAAATATGAGCCTACGCAGGTTTATTTGCTGGCGGCTATTTTATCAGCCATAGGCGAACAAAAGCCCAAAATGGCATGGGACCTCAACATGACCGGATTACTGCATGTGCTTGATCTTTCGGTTGAATTTAAGGTTAAAAAAGTTTTTTGGCCAAGTTCAATTGCTGTTTTTGGTCCACACTCGCCGCAGCAGCAAACGCCGCAGTATTGTGTAATGGACCCCAACACGGTTTATGGTTTCAGCAAGCTGGCCGGCGAACGCTGGTGCGAATATTACTTTACCAAATACGGGCTTGATGTAAGGAGTTTGCGTTACCCGGGACTTATAGGCTGGCGATCAAACCCAGGTGGTGGAACTACGGATTATGCAGTACATATATTTCATCACGCCTTAAAAAAAGGAAACTTTGAAAGTTTTCTTTCCGAGAATACTGCCTTGCCTATGATGTATATGGATGATGCCATACGTGCTACCATTACTTTAATGGATGCACATGCCGATAGCATCAGCATAAGATCGGCATATAACCTGGCGGGGATAAGTTTTACCCCGGCGATACTGGCTAACGAAATAAAGAAACATATACCCGGCTTTGAAATTAGCTATACCGAAAATGATCCGCGGCAGGCAATAGCCGATAGCTGGCCAAAATCAATTGACGATAGCTACGCCCAAAAAGATTGGGGATGGCAATTGGAATATGACCTGCCCAAAATGACGGCAGATATGCTGGAAAATCTTAAAAACATTGTTCCGGCTAAAAGCTAAAAACTATTTTTTAACAGACTTAAACAAACAAATATTATATTTATCCACTCTGTTTTAATGTAAGCAGAGGGTTCAAAAAAACAACGGCAATCGCCATGAACTATGAACCATCAACAATGAACTAATATATGGGAAGAGCATTTGAATTCCGTAAAGAAAGAAAACTTAAGCGCTGGTCAAAAATGGCGGTGCAGTTTACCCGTTTGGGAAAAGAAATAGTAATGGCTGTAAAGGCCAATGGTGGTGATGTTAACACCAACTCGCGCTTAAGAACGGCCGTGCAAAACGCCAAGGCCGTAAACATGCCTAAGGACCGCGTAGAGGCTGCCATAAAAAGAGCAACCAGTCGCGACGAAAAAGACTACGAAGAAATAGTTTATGAAGGGTACGCGCCTTATGGCGTTGCTATATTGGTTGAAACCGCTACCGATAATATTAACCGCACTGTAGCTAACGTGCGCAGCTATTTTACTAAATACAATGGCTCGTTAGGTAAAACAGGATCGCTTGATTTTATTTTTACCCGTAAATCTGTTTTTACTTTTGAACCCGGCGATCGCGATCTGGAAGAACTTGAATTTGAACTGATTGATGCCGGCCTGGAAGATCTTTTTGTTGAGGCTGACGAAAACAGTAACGATATTGCCGTGGTACATGCCGCTTTTGAAGATTTTGGCAAAATGCAGAAAATGCTTGAACAAGTTGGCATCGAAGTAAAATCGGCTAAATTGGAGCGCGTTGCCCAATCATTCCACGAAGTAACGGAAGAACAGGTAACTGATATTATGAAACTGATTGACCGCCTGGAAGAAGACGACGACGTGCAGGCGGTATATCATAATATGCAGGAGTAATTAGCCTGAAAAATCATTAATTGTCATTGCGAGCGGAGCGTGGCAATCGCATACTATACAGAGCGGTTTTGCAAAGTTCGCGATTGCCACGCTCCGCTCGCAATGACATAAATAATTCACACCATGCCACTATTCACTTCACGTAAGCAGGAAAAAAAAGTTAAAGTAACCTTTAGCAACGGCTTGCTTTTTGTTGAAAAACCGGATGGCAAACAACAGGCCTTCCCTTTGGAATGGTTCCCGAAACTACTGAATGCAAGTGATGAAGAGCGTGAAGACTGGGAGCAAACTGATAAGGGCATCCATTTTAATCGGCTCGATCTGGATGTGTCTTTTTAGATGTGAGATTTGAGATCGGTCAATTATTTTTATTTACAAAAGTTTATCAAGATCAGGAATTGGGGCTTTGTCTCAATCACATATCTAACATCTCAAATCTAACCTCATGAATTTCGACGAGTTTTTTAAAAAGAAAAGAATTGACCTGATTGCCTTAAAAAAGGCAGAACAGGGTTTGTTTTTTGAATTTGAAACCCATTTTGAACAGATGGGCGAAAAAAGCTTTGATCATACCAAAAAATACTGGTTCAATAAATTAAGACGACAGTTCCCCTTAGCGCCCGAGATTAAAACGGAGAAAGCCCATATAGCCAATCCGCTTGCCGAACAAACCGTAACCGAAAGCTTAATAGAAACTACAACTCCGGCACCATCGCCAAAAATGGGGTTTGTGCCTAAGTTCAGGGCTGGGGTAACCAAGCCTGCTGAAGACACGGCTGATAAAAAAGAAGATACTGCTCAGGAATCTACCGCAAAAGAACAACCTGCAGAAAGCACTGAAGTCAAGGCAGCCGCTTATCAGCCGCGCTTCAAAATGAAACCCAAAGCCGAAACAGAAGAAGCAGCAACTACTGAAAGCATTCTAAAACCGGAAGCAAGCGAAGAAAAGGAAAATAAACCAGCGGCCTATCAACCACGCTTTAAAATGAAGCCCAAAGTTGAGACGGAAGAATCCGCACCAGCCATTGAGCCGGAAGAAAAACCAACTGAATCAACTCCCGCCGAAACCGCAGAAGCAAAGGCAGCATACAAGCCCCGTTTTAAAATGAAACCCAAGGTTGAAACGGAAGAACCTGCGTCAGCTAATGCCCCCGAAGAAAAACCGGCGAAACCAACTCCCACCGAAAACCCAGAAGCAAAACCTGCATATAAGCCACGTTTTAAAATGCAGCATATTAAGCCAAAGGAGGAATAACCAAACAACTTAATCAACTCAATAAACCTATAACCCAACTTAAGTAAATTATTATATTTGCAATGCTTAAACATAAAAAATATGAATTTTGAGCATCTTCTTAAACAAGTGGCCTTCATCCACGAAATAGACAAGGTTAAATACATCCTTCGAAAAACCAAACTTTTTAAGAGCAACCGAAACGAAAATGATGCCGAGCACAGCTGGCACCTGGCTATTATGGCTATCATTTTAGCAGAGTATGCCAATGAGCCTGTGGATATTCTAAAGGTTGTTAAAATGCTGCTGATACATGATGTGGTTGAAATTGATGCCGGTGACATATTCCTGTATGATACCGCTGTCAGTCATACTAACACGGAAGCCGAATTAAAAGCAGCAGAACGTATTTTTGGTTTGTTGCCTGAAGAGCAGGCTGTTGACCTGATCTCGGTGTGGGAAGAATTCGAAGCGGGCGAAACGATGGAAGCAAAATTTGCCCGCGCAATGGACAGGTTAGAACCCTTACTTCAAAATATTTCCAACAGTGGTGGCACCTGGAAAGAATTTGGTGTCAGCTACGAAAAGGTGTTGGAGAAGAAAAGCGTAATCCAAAAAGGTTCTGACCAGCTTTGGGAATTTGCTAAAAAGCTAATTGACGAAAGTGTAAAAAACGGCATTTTAACAACACAATCACCTCAACAAAGTTAAACTGCCCGAAAGCAAGTTGCAATTTGAGTTTAGATTGATGATGTAATAATAAACCCCAACGGGCAATATTGCACCACCTGTTCTTCCGTCAAAAGGAGCGCTGTACCCTTTGCTTTCAAAAACTTTTTGTCCGTAGCGGTTAAATATCTGCACCATGGCGTAAGGGTAAGTTTCAATTCCTTTTATTACCCAAAAATCGTTTATGCCATCGTTATTAGGGGTAAATGTGTTGGGAATACTAATCTCCGATGTCCCAACAATTACTTTAACTTCAACACGCGGGCTTTCGCAATCGCCCGAATACTCACTCACATAATAGCTCCTTGATCCCGAAACGGAAATATTAAATAAACCATTGGTTTGATCGGCTAATACAGTCGTACTGACGCCATTGTTATACAGGCGATAGCCATAGCCCGGCTGCGGATTTGTTATAGCCAGCAAAACGGTGCCTGCACTGCAAATCTGCACGTCATTAGCCTGCGGGGGCGGCAAGGTTTCCGTCTGATTAGTAACCGTGTATTGCTGTGTTGCAACGCCGCAACTGGTGGCATCGGTTACCTGTAATATATAATCACCATTTTTAACGTTTGATATGCCCGAGACAGCGCTAATGATTTGCCCGGCCGGATTAAACCAGGTATAAGCATACGGAGGCACACCACCAACAACAAGAATATTTGACACCGCCCCTACCCCCAGTGAACACTGATCGCGGGTGATCTGCGCCGATCCGGGTACAATTTGTACCAACGGTGTTTGGCCAATGGTATAACTCTTATAAAAACTTTCGCAGCCATTATTGTCGGTAACATAAAGCTGGTAATTACCCGCCAGCTGATTGGTTAACGCGGCGTTACTTGCTAAAGTTGTACGTGTCGAATTTGCCCAGCGGTACGCTTTTGGCGGCGCGGTTTGATCAAAAGTTACTGTAATGCTGCCATTACTAAGGTCACAGGTTGCATCGCTGCTTACATCAGTAGATTGAAAATTATTAACTGCCGGGATATTGCCAACGGTGTAAACCAAACTTTGCTTTGAACAATAACTATTTGAAGCCACCAGGTAATAACTGCCCGATACCACATTCACCAGATCCGGAGTTGGTGTGGTGGCAACCAGATTATTGTTGCTGTCAAACCATTGGTATTTTGTTGTTTGGGCTGCTATTATACCTTTTATGCTGCCATTGGCATTGGCGCAGGTTGCGGAAGTTGCAGCGACAGCGGTTTCGTTAAGCGCAAGTACATTTTGCGAGCCCACTGTAAATATCCGACTTTTTATAGGTGGGCAATTAAAATTATAGGCTATAAAAAAATAATATTGTCCCGCCGGCACATTTTTCAAATCCGTTTGCTGAAAGCCGAGGACGGTACCGTCCGTTCTGCTCCATCCATAACTGGTACCTTGTGCATTTGCAGTAACAATGCCCGTTATCGATCCGTCAGACAATAAACAATTTTCGTTTGATACAACAGCATTGCTGTCATCAATAGTTGGTGTGGCGGCGGCAGGCAACACTTTGTAGAGCGCCTTTGCCGAGTTGCAGCCATTGCTGTCGGTTACATATAAATAATAACTCCCGGCAGCCAGACCTGTTACTTTTTGGGTTGTCGCAATAACATTTCCTGAGGCATCTTCCCAGTAATAATTAGCCACCGTAATGCCCGGACCTGTGCTCGGGTAAGCAGTAAAATACCCGGTAACATTACTACAATCTAACTGAAAAGTTGAAGAAAATACTTTTGGTGTAAGATCAATAATAGTAAAAGTACCGCTTGTTGTAGGGCAGGTACCTGTTTGGGTCATTTGAACGCTGTAGGTGCCGGGTTGTAAATTATCTATATTTTGGCTGGTGCCGATAACAACTCCATGAGCATCTGTCCAGCTGAATTGAAAATTTCCTTGTCGTGGTTCTGTAAAGTGTATCGATCCACCGTGGTGGCAATCAAAATTGGTTATGGTAACTTCGTTTTGCGCAATATTAAAGGGCCCAAAACCATAGGTATTATTATTAACTGTTGATGATGCCATTACATTTTGCAACACCGTGCCGTTATATTGCCACTTACCAGCGGCATTGGTCGTAACCGTTGCAAAACAGGTATTGGGGTTACAATTATTACACCTTGTTGTGGTATAATACAGTTGCACGATGGCGCCCGGCGGGGCATCGCCTGCTACTGATGTGGCGTTAAGGGTGGTTATCCTGATAAAGTTTACGCCTGACGGATCAGGAAGGGCAACCGTGCCATTACAATAAAATATATTCTGAATAACATCGGTAACGCAATTATTAACGGCAGATATGGGGTTTTGGTAATTCGTAAATACATTTTGATCAGTTGCTGTGGTGCCACCGATAGTGGCATTGATGCCCGTGTTTTCAATAATTGCATTAGCGCCCGATGACAGCGGAATGGTTTGTGTTTTATCTGTCCCGAAATAATTACCTTTTACAATCAGTGTTGCCTTATTAATGGCGTAGATACCCGAAGCGGCGGCGCTAAAAACATTATTTAATATGTTCAGTGTAGAATATGCATCATTAACCTGCACAAAGGGTACAGTCGAGGTAGCTAAAGCAGTTGTACCCTTATAATCGGTGCCAAAAAAATTATTTTCAACGGTTAGCGATTTAGAAGTCGGTGTATTTGCTATCCCTCCAAAACCTATTCCGGCAACGTTGCCGCATAATATCACATTTCCGTCGAGCGGGTCGGTGCCCCCTATTACCAGATTGTTATAATCTTCGCTCGAATATAAAACCGAAGCGTTAACTGATGGCGTTTCCCCATCAGGCTCAATGCCAATAAAATTGCTTTGAATTTTTGCGTTTTGCAGATAAGTTAAAGCCGCGCAATAGTTGGCGCATATAACATTGCCTTTTCCGGGAGCACCAATAACCAATTGGCAATCGGCATTGGTAACAATGGCCGAACCATTTCCGGTTTGGTTGGGGGCAAATCCGGTAATGTATAAACCATAAAACTCAACCGCATCATTAACACCAACCAGATTTGATACATTAAAGGCATTAAAATTTTGTGCAGGCGTTGCCGGTATAATAATTATTTTGGCGTTACTTACCCCCAGTGCCAGACCGGGCTGCGTTGTACCATCAATTATCACATTGGCAGTAACATCCGGCAGTTGTGATAGCAGGGTGATAGTAATATCTGCCAGCGTACTGCCGGGCAAATTAAAGGTAATATTGTCTGTTGTGGCCGTACCATTAGCGGCGGCATCAAGTAAAGCCTGCCTTAATGTGCTCGGGCCCGCGTCGGCATTACTGGTAACAATAAAAGTAGCGGCAAAAGCCGAACTACAGATAAAAGTAAACAGTAACAACAAAAACAGCCGGCAATAGTACATATAGCTCATCCCTCCCTTAAAGTAAACACTTCCGGGTGCAAAAGAATAAAAATATGGGCCGAATTTATTTATTAATTATAAACAAACCGTAATAGTTACTTATTTATGATGCGAAAATAACCAGGGGATCAGCAAGGGTTCGGCAAAAGCATCATTCCAGCTGTTATGGTCATCGTTTGGATATAAAGTATATTTGGGATTACCGCCTTCTTCCTTAATGGCGGCCACCATTGCTTCTGAATGCTCATAAGGCACTACGCTGTCCTTTTCGCCATGAAAGATCCAGAGCGGTACTTTTTTGGCATATTTTTTAGCGTTCAACGTATTATCCCCACCACAAATAGAAAAGGCGGCAGCAAAAACGTTTGGTTTGCGTCTTAACAGTTCAAACGTTCCCATGCCGCCCATTGACAGGCCGCCAACATAAACCTGGTGTTTATTTACATAAGGTTTGTCGAGCAATTCGTCAACAAAACCCAGCAACAACTGCATTGCCACAGTAGGCGGCGCCTCATCTGTTTGGAAAATAAACTTATATTTTTTGTGGACTGAATCTATTTCAACCTTAACATTCGACCAAAACGAAGACGCCGGGCATTGCGGATAGATTACGATAGCAGCATACTTCTGCCTGATGGTGTCTTTTAAAAACAATTCGGTACCATATTTCAGCTCCGCTTCATTATCATTCCCGCGCTCACCTGCACCATGCAGTACTATAACTACAGGATATTTTTTAGTAGGATCAAAATTTACCGGGAAAAGGATACGATATGGCAATGTATTGCCTTTTAAAATAAACGAACCACGATCAAAAGAAGATTTGCTTTGTGCGTTTAACAATGCCGGAACCAGCAGGCATATAAAAAGTGTAACGAATAGGTAACGGCTCTTTATCATAAGGGGGCTTAAATTATTCAACAATCATCCTCCCGGTTTAAAACCGGGCTATGCTAAAAGTTTAAATTTAAACTTTAGTTTGATAATTAGTGAATAAAATTGACAGTGCTTTAAACACTACCTATTTATACAAAAGCGTATTAACGTAAAAAGACGCGATGCATCGCGTCTCTACGAGGTTATTCTGCTAATATTTTTGTCTTTTTTTCGGTGTTAACCGGCTGCGGAATTTTCACATAGTAGCCCGATCCATCGTAAATCCTTTTACGAGGATGTTCTTTACAGTCCGTACTGCAGCAGCCATCCATTGTTTCGCCGCATTCGTCACATTGGGTAAAATGTTCGTTGCACTCCGGGTTAGCGCAGTTGATCATCTTGGGGGTTGTTTTGCCGCAGTTGTAGCAGGTTGATATTACTACCGGGTTTACACTGTTTACATCAACCGAAAGACGGTTATCAAAAACATAACATTTACCATCGAAATCTTCGCCACCGGCCTCTTTTCCATATTTAATAATGCCGCCGTGTAGCTGGTAAACGTCAGTAAAACCCTCGTGCAATAATAAAGCCGAAGCCTTTTCGCACTTAATACCGCCGGTGCAATAGGTGACTACTTTTTTATCTTTGTATTGAGAAAGCTCATTGATCATTGCCGGGAAGTCTCTGAAATTTTCAATATCAAGCGTTATCGCATTTTTAAACTTGCCCAGGTTATGCTCATAGTTTGATCGTACATCCAATATTACCACATCTTCGGCATCCTTCATTTCCAAAAATTCTTTTGGCTCAAGGTGTTTACCTGTTTTTTGTTGTGGGTTGATGATATTAGGATCGCGCAAGCCAGAATGAACGATCTCTGATTTATACCTCACATGCATTTTAACAAATGATGGTGTATCTACCTCATCAATTTTAAAATCAATACCTGCAAACCGCGGATCGGCATGTAGGGTATCCACATAAGTTTTACAAGCCTCTGGTGTCCCGGAAACGGTTCCATTCAATCCTTCGGTAGCCACAATAATGCGACCTGCCAAATTCAAGCTTTTACAGAATTTTAAATGATCGGCAGCAAACTGCTCCGCATCGGCTATTGTTGAGTAACAATAGTATAGTAGTGTGTTATATTTTGCCATAAATTCATTGATGCTGCTGCAAACAGTGTTAAATGAGCCGCAAAAATAAGAATTTAAAAATGATTTCGAAATTCGGGTGTTCGATTTCGGAAGTATTTGTCTGAATCAGAATTTATAGAATTCTGGAATTTACAGAATAACGCGTGCAAATTCTGTTAACTTTAAAATTCTGAAAATTCTGATTCAGACAAAACAAATAAGCAAGCGGTTAAATAATCGATTCAAAACAAATCCGAAATCAAATAACTAATTTTGCATCTTCAAAAATCCACAATATGTATAACACATTGAAACTGGTTTTGCAGCAGGAACTTGCCGAAATTGAAAACGCCGGTTTATATAAAAGAGAACGGATCATCACCTCGCCGCAGGACGCTGATATTGAAGTGCAGGGCGGAAAACAGGTAATTAACTTTTGTGCCAATAATTATTTGGGATTATCCAATAATCCGAAGGTTATCGCGGCGGCAAAAGAAGCTTTGGATACGCATGGTTACGGACTTTCGTCGGTGCGTTTTATTTGCGGTACACAGGATATCCATAAACAACTGGAGAAAAAGATTGCTGAGTTTTTGGGCACCGAGGATACCATTTTGTATGCTGCTGCTTTTGACGCCAACGGTGGCGTTTTTGAACCTTTGTTTAATGAGCAGGATGCCATTATATCTGATGAATTAAACCATGCATCGATCATTGATGGAGTACGCTTATGCAAGGCTCAGCGCCAGCGTTATAAGCACGATGACATGGCCGATCTGGAAGAAAAGCTAAAAGCTACTGCAGATTGCCGTCACCGTATAATTGTTACTGATGGCGCTTTCAGTATGGACGGAACCATTGCACAATTGGATAAAATTTGTGCTTTGGCAGAGCAATACAACGCCTTGGTGATGATTGATGAGAGCCATTGCTCTGGCTTTATGGGTAAAACCGGGCGTGGCACGCATGAGCATCACAACGTGATGGGTAAAATTGATATTATTACCGGCACATTGGGCAAAGCTTTGGGTGGCGCATCGGGTGGATTTACAAGTGGTCGCAAAGAGATTATTGATATGCTGCGCCAGCGTTCGCGCCCGTATTTGTTTTCCAATACGCTCGCTCCGTCTATAACGGGCGCATCAATAGCTGTGTTGGACATGCTGAGCGAAACTACCGACCTGCGCGACAAGCTGGAAACTAATACCCAATACTTCCGCAAAAAAATGACTGATGCCGGGTTTGATATTAAACCGGGTGTGCATCCTATTGTACCCGTAATGCTATACGAAGCAAAACTGGCACAGGAATTTGCCGCCAAAATGTTGGACGAAGGCATTTACGTTATCGGCTTTTATTACCCGGTGGTTCCGCAGGGCAAAGCACGGATAAGAGTACAGATCTCTGCCGCACATGATATGGAACATCTGGATAAAGCCATCGCAGCGTTCGCTAAAGTGGGAAAAGAGCTGGGGGTATTGAAATAATACGTATAGATTTTTTATATTTGTACGTATAAATTTAAAGCACATGAAACTTACTTTAAATATTGAACCCGCGTTAATAAACCAGATTAAAGAAGTTGCAAAAAAAAGGCAAACAAGTGTTTCGAAGATTGCCGAAAACATTTTTAAAAAAGAAGTTGAAAGCGAACGGGAGCCTTTTAGAATGAAAAGTTTAGATGAACTCTCAGATTGGGTAAAGGACTTTTCTATTTCGGGAGATCCTGTACCGGATTTTGATCATAAGGCCGAATATCATAAACATTTGGAAGAAAAATACGGTTTGTGAAAAAAATATTTCTCGACAGCGACATCATACTTGACGCATTGCTAAAAAGACCACAATTTCTGGTGCCTGCGATGAATATTATTAGTTTAGCCAACATTAATTTCAAAGCCATAACATCATCTGTTGCATTTGTTAATGTACATTATTTTCTTGACAAATATGACAGAACAAACAAGCTTCAATTGTTAACGCGTTTGAGATCTGTTATTTCGATAATAGAAGTAGGAGAATCTATAATAGATTTGGCTTTAAAAAGCGGAGTAAGTGACTTTGAAGATGCTGTACAATATTATGCAGCGATGAGTGCCAATGCCGACGTCATCATCACAAGAAATATAAAAGACTATAAACAATCCACCATACCGGTTTTAACAGCCGAACAATTTTTAAGAACACTATAATGCAAGCTCAAATAGACCAATATACCGCCGAGATCAATGCTTTTTCGCCTGCCAACGCTGATGAACTGGAAACATTCCGCATTAAATTTTTAGGCACCAAGGGAATTATAAAAGACCTTTTTGAAGCGTTTAAAAATGTAGGTCCCGAAGAAAAACGCACCTTTGGTAAAGTGCTTAACCAGTTTAAACAATTGGCCGAAGCTAAATATAATGAGCTAAAGGAATCTTTCGACTCAGGACAAAAAACTCAGGATTTAGGACTGGATTTAACGCTTCCAGGTGACGGTTTTAATGTCGGCTCGCGCCATCCGTTATCGTTAGTGCGTTTGGAGATCATTGATATTTTTAAACGTTTAGGCTTCGTGGTTGCCGAAGGCCCGGAAATTGAGGACGACTGGCACAACTTCTCGGCGCTTAACTTTCCCGAAGAACATCCGGCCAGGGATATGCAGGATACTTTCTTCATCAAGAAAAATAGTGGTAAGGATGATGTTGCTTTACGTACACACACCTCATCGGTACAGGTGCGCATGATGGAAAATGGCAAACCGCCGTTCCGCGCTATTATGCCGGGAAGGGTTTATCGTAACGAGGCTATTTCGGCTCGTGCGCATTGCTTTTTTCACCAGGTTGAAGGTTTGTATATCGACGAAAATGTATCGTTCTCTGACCTTAAACAAACGCTTTATCACTTTGTGCAGGAGCTTTACGGCGAAGGCACACAAGTCCGTTTCAGGCCATCGTATTTCCCATTTACCGAACCATCAGCCGAAATGGACATTTCCTGCACCATTTGTAAAGGAAGCGGCTGCAACATGTGTAAATACACCGGCTGGGTTGAAATTTTAGGTTGCGGCATGGTTGATCCTAACGTTTTAGAGAATTGCGGCATCGACAGTAAGAAATATACCGGCTTTGCTTTTGGCATGGGAATAGAAAGAATTACCAACTTAAAATATGTTATACGTGATCTGCGTTTATTCTCTGAAAATGATGTTCGTTTTCTGAAGCAATTCCAGACTGAGATCGTATGAGAAAAATAATTTTACTATTTGCGCTGTCATTATTCCTGTTTTCGTGCGGTAAAAGCGGCGATGCGGTGCCTGATGTTTCGGTAAATTTCCAGAGACCATTAACAGACCCCAGTATGCGTGGCTTAAATGTACCCGGGGGAGCTGTTTTAATTGCCGGTTATGGCGTTGAGGGCTTAATTCTATACCGCGAATCTGATGGCTCTTATGCCGCTTACGACCGTTGCAGCGCCTATTTACCTCAAAACCACTGTGCCGTAACCCTTGATGCAGGCAATTTTACATGTACCGATCCTTGCAGCGGTTCAAAATGGTCGCTGATTGATGGAACTCCGGTAAAGGCTCCGGCAACACGATCGCTCCGGGAGTACAGCATCAGTGTGAGCAACTTTGAAGTATACGTGTCTAATTGATTTGAGCGTTGATTAAATTAGGTTGAGTTGATTAATATAACAAACTCCAAATCCAAAACTATTCACTTAATCAACCTAATAAACTTAATCAACTAACACAAACAACTACATATAGTATAAATGCAAGTATTTTTGAGATATTTGTACCTGATTTATACATGGAAGCTGACAAAATTAAAGATAGTATTAAGCGTGCTGCGCAGGACCTGTTTCGCAAATTTGGTTATCATAAAACCAGCGTTAACGAAATTGCCAAAAGGGCCAAAATAGCCAAAGCCACCATTTACAAATATTTTAACAGCAAGGAAGACGTTTTGCACTCCCTGCTGATGGACTACATTAAGGTAAGTGTTGACGAGCTGATCCACAGCAACACGCCCGAAATGGATGAGGAAGCGCATTTAAACATCCTGATCATGAAAACCTGCCGCCTTAGCTACACCGTATGTAATGAGTTTATTGGCTGGGATTTCATCCGCGAATCAACCAACTCACAGGATTTTCTGAAAAATCTTTCGAACGAACTGGAAGAAATGCTGGTAAGCGCGTTTTCACAGTTAACTGACCTCCGCAAGCAGGAAAACTACCTGCAACGCCTGCGCTTTTTAATAAAATGCAGCAAAAGCATCGTATTCAGCTTCGCCTTTACCTCGGTGAGCGACTCGGATGTTCGTAAAAACTTTGTTTCTTTTCAAAAGGAAATCCTGCCGTATTTAGTTAAAGCGGCTATTACTATTTGATTTCGGATGCCTTCTCTCGGCGTTCACGTCGTTGCGAAGAGGAACGACGAAGCAATCGCATGCTATACAAAGCGGCTATTCATATTACCTGTTTATTTGTCTGAATCAGAATTGACAGGATTTAAGAATTAACAGAATTTGCCCGCATTATTCTGAAAATTGATAGATTCTGAAAATTATGATTCTGACAAATAATTTCGAATTATTTGTACAATTCAAATATTATTATTTACTTTGAATAACAAAGTACTTTTAAGTGAAAGAAAACGAAATACAAACCGAACTGCAAACCATCCGTAACCTGATGGAACGCTCTGCAAAGTTTATATCCCTTAGCGGGTTATCGGGGATATTGGCCGGGGTTTACGCATTAATTGGGGCGACAATAGCCTACCGGTTTATTTATACCAAAATTTCGGAAATCCCTCCTGATTTTGATCATGACTCGATAAAAGCATTTTTTTATGATGGCGATATTAATACAGCTATATCATTTTTATCATTGATTGCGCTGATTGTGTTGATCGCATCAATAGGTACCGGAGTTTTCCTTACCCTGCGTAAAGCAAAAAAGAAAGGCCAGCCTATTTGGGGCCATAGTAGCAAGGCATTATTATTTCACATGGCAACTCCATTAATTACAGGCGGTGCGTTGATCGTGATTTTTATCAGTCGTGGATACTTTGGGATAATAGCCCCGGCATCGCTGCTTTTTTATGGTTTATCATTAATTGGGGCCAGTAGTTTTACCTTTTCAATGGTGAAGTATCTCGGCCTGTGCGAAATAGCCTTAGGGTTAATTGCCGCTTGTTTCCCCAGGTATGGATTGTTATTTTGGGCCATTGGTTTTGGTATACTGCATATTGTTTATGGCAGCGTGATGTATTTTAAATACGACAAGTGAAAATCCCTTTCGAAAAATTAGATAAAGCCTTTGAGAATCGCTTAAGACTACAGATCATGAGTGTGCTGATGGTAAATGACCGGTATGATTTTAATTCGTTAAAAGAATTACTGGATGTTACCGACGGCAACCTTGCCTCGCATCTTAAAGGTTTAGAAAAAGAGGAATATATTATGGTACATAAATCATTTTTGGGCCGCAAACCCAACACTACCTATGAATCAACCGAAAAAGGAAAAAAAGCCTTTAAACAGCATCTTGATGCTTTGGAACAATTAATTAAACAACAAAAATCAACCTAATTTTTTTTACCTAATTACTTTGAAATACAAAGTACTTTTAAAACAACCAATATGAACAACACAAATTACTGGAAGGGGCACTTCAAGGCGAATGCACTTCAAAAAAGAGTTAACTGGGATCTTAAGCCGGTTATAACTGAGGAAGAAATCACTGCGATCTTGCCATCCTTGCAGGCATGGCAATTAGGCGAAACATCAGAAGGCAAACATCTGATCGCGGCATCCGAAAAATACGCCAGCAAAATCCACGACCTTGAATATGTTGATGTGGTAAGGCTTTTCATTAAAGAGGAACAAAAACACGGAAATAATTTAGGCAGATACCTCGACATAATAGGCCAACCAAGAATTAACCAAAACTGGGGCGATACCTTATTCAGAAAGGTAAGATATTTTAATACGAGTATGGAGGTTTGGACCCTGGCAGTTATTGCGGTTGAGAGTACAGCTCAAATATTTTATCAGGCGCTTAAGAACGCTACGGAATGTACTTTATTGAAGGATATATGTACAGATATTTTAATTGATGAGGCTTATCATATCACTTTTCAAACAGAACGGCTGGCGATAATTTATGAAAATAAAACATCTTTTTCAAGGACATGGCGCAAGCCAATATACAAAATGCTTTTCTACACCGTTTCGTCGCTCGTTTGGTTTGCACATAAAAATCTTTTTAAGGCTGGGGGCATCTCCTATGAAAAGTATTTGCGAAAAATGGATTATAAGTATATAAAAACGCTTCAAGTAATAACAAGTCCCCTTGTAAATCATAATAAAATAAATTTCAACTATGAATTCTAAAGGTTTATCAGTTTCATGGCACTGGTGGGAGTCCAAGAGGTGCAATTATAACAAAGGATTAATCATCGCCGGTTTTATTGCTTTTTTGCTTTATTGCATTCTGGGCGAAATCATTATTGCACGATATGAAGAATTTGAGGAAACAGTTTTCGAAATAGCCTTTCAAGGTGGCGCATATTTTATGATGATGATTTTAGCAAACGTTGTTTACACATTGGGTTGGATGCTTGACCTTTTATTTAATAGTAATAACAGTCAACATTTTAGAGAAAGGCTTTTTGCTTTGGGATATTGGTTTTCCTTTGCGTTACCTATTTTACTTATTCTTAGTGTAATGGTTAGGTTTTTAATTGGGGGGAAATAGCAAATCCATGCTTAAAATAACACATACCCGCACATTTAATTGGTCTATTATTACATCTGTAATTGTAACCATCACTTATATACTAAACTGGCGATATGCGCCTATGTGGTGGTTGATATTGTTTTTTGCCGACTTGGTCGTTTTCCTTTTTTATTTTACTGTTTTTACAGTTAGTGTTGTTTTTTTGATCAGGGACCGCAAAAAGTTCAGATATTTTTTTGTGCCACTGTGCATAAACATTATCCCCATATTTATTATATGCTGCTCACCATCGCGTGACGGCAATAAACATTATCATAGAGATACAGTTGATCTGGATAAGTCTAAAAACTGTTCCTGCCATTTACATTTAGAAAGTTACTTTATACACGGCGGCGGTGCTATGGGAAGTGATTTAATTTCGATTTACTTAACTGATTCTGTTAATTTCAGTGAGTATATAGGAACCTATGACGATGAGGAAGAAATGATATCGACACGATGCAAAGGAGACAGTATAAACATTGAAAAAACAATTAATACGCGGTCATATCCTGCAATCAATTCAACAAAAACCTACAGTTTAAAATTGCTCAAAAAAGCACATCATTTTGACTAAATAAATTTATAATTTTTCACAATACCAATTTGGTTTTTGGTATATTAATTACTTAATTTGTATTAATTAAAACATTTTATCCATGAGCCGCGAACTAATTGAGTTTTCTGACATGATAGATGAGCAATTTAATTTTACAATAACAGAAACTGAGGAAGAAGATTTTTGGGAGTCGGTAGTGAATTTGTTTATTTAATTGCCCCATCATTTAACCTGTAGTCGCCTTTTTTAAAGGTGGGTGAGTTTCTTTTGTGCTTAATAATCATTAGTGCGTAGATAAACGGGAGGCGCCTACGGAGCCAAAACTTCTACTCTTTTTTCTACAAACAGGAAACTCCGATGGAGTTCAGCCGTTTTAAACTGCAAGCAGGTTCCATAAGAACCACCTGTTTATAGCAATGATATAAAAGAATACCCGGCTCCGTTGGTGCGTCCTAAAAACACAACAAGCCTATCTATTTCAATTATTCCACATTAAATAAATACGTTTAACTTTGCAGGCTCATGAATAAAGCTGCTAAAAATAAGTTTTTCGAAAACGTTTCGATTATTGATATAGCCGAAGAAGGCAAAGGCGTAGGTAAAGCCGATGATTTTGTGCTCTTTGTAGACAAGGCCGTACCCGGCGACATAGCCGATGTACAGGTTTACCGCAGCAAAAAAAACTTTGGCGAGGGTAAGATCGTTACGCTTATACAACCATCCGAATACCGTACCGAAGCTTTTTGTGAGCATTTCGGCACCTGCGGTGGTTGCAAGTGGCAACACATGACCTACGAGGCCCAGCTAAAGTTTAAGCAAAAATCTGTTTCAGATGCCCTAACCCGCATCGCCAAAATAGATGTCGACGGCATGTTGCCCATACTGCCCTCCCCTATTGATAAATATTACCGCAACAAGCTGGAGTATACGTTCAGCAATAAACGCTGGCTTTATGATGGCGAAAGGCGTGAGGATGAAACATTAAATATGAATGCACTGGGCTTTCATATTCCAGGCAGGTTTGATAAGATATTGGATGTTAACCATTGCTGGTTACAGGCCGAACCGTCAAACATGTTACGTAACAGTATCCGTGAGTTTGTGATAGCAAACGGCTATAGCTTTTACGATATAAAAGGTCATAGCGGCGCCTTGCGCAATTTAATTATCCGCACTTCGTCAACCGGCGAAACAATGGTAATTGTTATTTTTGCTTACGCTGATGAAGATGAAGTAAACAAGCTGATGGATTTTATTGATAAGGGTTTCCCACAAATAACATCGCTGCTTTACATCATCAACCAAAAAAAGAACGATACCATATTTGATCAGGATGTATTGGTTTATAAGGGTGCGGAATATATCCACGAAGAGATGAATGGCATAAAATTCCGCATTGGGCCAAAATCATTTTATCAAACCAATTCCATACAAGCGTTACACCTTTACGAAATAGCCCGTGATTTTGCAGATTTTAAAGGCGACGAACTGGTTTATGATCTTTATACCGGCGCAGGCACCATTGCCAACTTTATTGCCGGCCAGGTGCGCGAAATAGTGGGCGTTGAATATGTGCCATCGGCTATTGAGGATGCAAAAATTAATTCGGCCATTAATAATATTACCAACACCAAATTTTTTGCCGGTGATATGAAGGATGTGCTGGCAGCTGATTTTGTAGCTGAGCATGGTAAACCGGATGTAATTATTACCGACCCGCCCCGTGCAGGCATGCACCCCGATGTGGTAAACCGCCTGATGGAAATTGAAGCACCTAAAATTGTATACGTAAGCTGTAATGCCGCCACTCAGGCCCGAGATTTGCTGGTATTGAAAGAGAAATACGATACCGTGAAAATTCAGCCTGTTGATATGTTTCCGCATACACAGCATGTGGAGAATGTGGTATTGCTGGTATTGAGGGGTTAATAGCTGATGGTTCATAGTTGATGGCAGAAAGCTTTTGAAACTTGAACAAACACATAACTAACAAAATTTAAGCATCAAGAAAATCCATGAATCCGATGAATCATGGTTCAGACAAAAATATGGAACCGGAAGAGCTGTTAAACGAAGAACGTAGTAATAACGAAGGACCAAAGAAGGAAAGTCCGCTGGTAAGTTTGGAGCCGGATTTGAAACTTTTCAATGAATCTATCCGCGAAGTGTCGGTAGAGATTATGGTTGAGGGGCTTTCAAGATACCCTATATTCATAGCCCACCAGCACGAATTGAATTTAGGCGAACTGATCCTTGATCGCCGTGATCTGCATACAGAATGGAGCATTCACGCCTCTACTATGGAAGAATTTGTAGAAAAAGGAATAATAAAAGAAATGCTAAAAGACCGATTCATCAACACATACAAAAACCCTAACGATTTTATGTGCGTGTTTGTGGTAGTACCAGAGGGCGCTAACTTTATTTATTACCCTTACACAAAGTAATAATTTATAATATTATTGCAAGGTAAAAAGGTTAATTTTACCTTTAGAATGCATCGACTCCAACTAAACTTACGAAGTTTCCAAAACTTCGTAAGTTTTTAAAGGAACAAAATATAACACAATGTCAGACAAACATCTCCTAATATTAAACCATCAGCAAATACAGCAAAAGATTGACCGTATTGCCTACCAGATACTGGAAGATAATTTTGATGAAGAGGAAATTCTGATTGCGGGTATTTTGCCCAGCGGCAACAAAATTGCGCATAGGATAAAAAACATATTAGACGAAATTGCTCCCTTTAAAACCAAATTTATAGGTATTGAGCTGGATAAACAAAGCACCAGCCTAAAAGCAATAATTGATTTTGATGTGCAGGATTGCAGCAACAAGGTTGTTATTTTGGTTGACGACGTATTGAACAGCGGCAAAACACTTGCTTATGGCTTTGGTGTTTTCCGCGATGTACCGCTCAAAAAATTGCGTACCGTGGTATTAATTGACCGCAACCACAAAAAATTCCCCATGATAACAGATTTCGCCGGAATTGCCCTTTCAACTGTGCTAAAAGAACACGTTGAAGTTGTTTTGGACGAAGAAGGCGAAGAAGATGCGGTTTATTTGAGGTAGAATTGTTTAAATTTGTATAAACGAATTTCACATGTCAGTAGCCGAAATAAAACAAACAAAATCTGATCTGATAGCCTGGATAGAAGGATTATCGGACATAAATATGCTGGCTGTACTGAGTGGGCTTAGCAACTCCAAAAACGATAAAGATTGGTGGAACGAACTTAGCGAAAGTCAAAAGCAGCATATTAATGAAGGTTTAGCTGATGTCGAAAACGGCCATGTTCAATCCTCCGAAGTTTTTTGGGACAAGTTAAAAAATGGCTGAATCTGAGACTTTATCTATTAATTGGACCAATCGTTCACTTGAAGATTCATTAGTTATTAAGAGGTATTTGCTAAAAAAATTCTCTCAAAAAGAAGTCGACAATTTCTACAGAATGCTTGAGGTTTTCGAAAAAATTGTTCTGTTATTCCCAATGCTTTACCCAATAAGCAGAAAAAACAGAAAAGTCCACCGGGCCGTATTAAGTAAGCAGCTATCTGTTTTTTATACAATAGCAAAAAACAAAATTTCTGTTATTGCGGTCCTTGATAATCGGATGAGCGATATAAGGTGGCCGTAACTAAAGTGTTATAAACTTCACCCTTTCAACAACCCCGCCACCTTTTCAGCCGTTAAACTTAGCCCATCAGCTATAATGGTTGCCCGCGTATAAAACACATCGCGCTCTTTTAGTTTTTCTCCGATAAAAGCAATCAATTGCTCACCATGTTTTTCGCGCAGCAAGGGGCGTTGGTCTTTTTCGTTTTCTAACCGATTGGCAAGCATTTTGGGCGATAGCCTGATATAAACCGATTTACCGTGCGCATTTATCCAATCCATATTATCAAAAAAACAGGGCAGCCCCCCTCCTGTTGAAATTACAGCGTGCCTGGGATAATTGGTTTGTTGCAGCACTTCCGATTCCAGCTTGCGGAAAGCATCTTCGCCAAATTCTGAAAAATATTGAGCAATGGTCATACCCGCTTGTGCTTCCAATATATGATCCAGATCCATAAACGGATAACCCAGCTTCGAGGCCAGCTTGCGCCCCAGCGTTGTTTTGCCACTTCCCATAAATCCTATCAAAAAAATGAGGCCCAGGCCTTCACTTGCTGTTTCTATATTATTATCTGTAGACACTTTTTGTTTACTTTTTACTTAAAATACCTAACTCTCTTATTACCATCGACAAGCTGCTATGAACCATCAACTATGAACTACAAACTACCCCAGCTTCACCCTCGGATCAACCCAAACATAAATTAAATCAACCAAAACATTAATCACCACAAAAATAAATGCAATAAACAGGATGGAACCCATTACTACCGGAAAATCCGACATTTCCAGCGCATCAACAGTAGTTTTGCCCAATCCGTTATAACCGAAAACATACTCCACAAAAAACGAACCCGCCAACAACGATGCAAACCAATTGGCTATAGCGGTAATAACCGGGTTTAAAGCATTTTTTAAAGCATGGCGATAAATAATAGTGCGGTTGCTTAATCCCTTAGCTTTAGCGGTGCGGATATAATCCTGCCCCAAAACGTCGAGCATAGCATTGCGGGTTAGCTGAACAATAATGGCCAGCGGGCGCAATCCTAAAGTTACCATGGGCAAAATTAAATTGCGCCACGTAATCACTTCGCCTTTAAAAGGATCATAGCTATATAAACTGCCCGACATATTAAGCCCCGTGTATTTGCTCAGCTCAAATCCAAAGATCCAGGCGATAATAATCCCCGCAAAAAAAGATGGAGCAGATACACCCAGCGTTGAAAAGCCGATGGCCAGTTTATCAACCCATGTGTTTTGATGTACCGCGCTCATTACCCCTAAAAAAACACCGATAATAATGGCAAAGATTATAGCGGTTGTTGCCAGCACAAGTGTATTAGGAATCACGCTAATGAGCAGGGCGGCTACTTCTTTATGGGTTTGATAAGAGCGCCGCAGGTAGGGCCATTTTAAAGCCACCACATGCGTTTTTGAAATCGGAAATAACCTCACATAATGATACTGCTGTTGTTCTTCGATAGTATTTAAATTGACTCCTATCGGCGACAGATCATTCAGATAAAAGGCAAACTGTACAGGAATGGGCTTATCTAAACCAAACTCCTTGCGGATGGCCTGTAATGATTGCACATCAGCCCGTTGCCCCTGTGTCATTCTCGCCGGGTCGACCGGTAAAATATTGAACAGAAAAAAAACCACCACCACAACACCCAGCATTACTGCCAGGCCATAAAACAACTTGCGGATGAGGTAGATGATCATAAGCTTATTGCTGAAAATATTTTTTTACCAATACATCGTATTTGGGGATAGAGTGATAATGCCATTTGTTGATCACTGTTCCGTTTTTCAACAGCAGGATACCCGGATTGGCCCTCACCATTGTTTTCAGCGGTACTTCATCGGCATAAAATATCTCTATTGCTAAATGATGCTGTTTGCTGAAAGCCTGCGCATCATGCGCCGAGTTGGAGGTTACCAGTATGGTGCGGATATTATAATTCTGCGTAAGATTTATTGCCAGGGCATTTAAGCGGTTGATAGCTTCTTCATCAGTTTTATTCAAATCATAAGCAATAATCATGAGGTTATAAAACGGATTGGAGAAAAGGTCTTTAGTATAATTGGTACCCTGCGCATCCTGTATGGCAAGGTCAATAATTTTAGGACTAAATCCTTTTTTAACCAGGCGACTTTCAGGCTGACCAATAATTTGCCAGTTGTTATCTTTCCAGATGTTTGTTTTAAGGTAATCCGTATTGGTCATGTCCTTACTCTCACCTGTTTTTTTATTTTTAAGGTGATAGGTAAGTTCAAACTCATCAGGCTGGGCACCGGGTGGCGTTTTCATTTCGTCGGGGATATTGGCACCTATTTTATAAGGTAAAAAATCAATCACCGGCAAAAAGTTATAAGTATATAAGCCAATACCTAACGATATGATGGTTGCCGCTACTAATAGCTTATCGCCCATTTTAGGGATAAACAATGGCTGTATCTTCTTTCGGTTAATAAACAATACCACGATCAGCAATAGCAAGAACAGATCCTTGCTAAACGACTGCCATGGGGTAAGCGGGATGGCATCGCCAAAGCAGCCGCAGGTTTGTACCACCTTAAAATAGGCAGAGTAAAAGGTTAAAAAGGCAAAAAATATAATAAGCAAAAGCAAGCCCCAGGCCACCTGTACTGAGCGCACGCCGATAAGCAGCGCAAAGCCAAGTATAATCTCAAGCGAGCAGAGGATAACTGCTATAGTAACCGATAAACCATTTAGAAAACTGATATGAAATACCTCAAAATATTCTTCGAGCTTGTACGAAAACCCAAGCGGGTCGTTTATTTTAATTAATCCCGAAAAAATAAAAAGCAGCCCAACAAAAATTCTGGCAGCCCATACCCACCAGGGAGTAGTCACATTATTCAATTTGTTTCTCATTTAAATTATTAAAGTTTGTAACGTTGTAGTCTATATTTAGAACAACAACCGATGGCTAAAGATACATTTTTTCGGAAAAAGGCAACTTTAAATGCAGGCGGCAAGCTAATTGATTTAAGCAGTCCGCTGGTGATGGGCATTATTAATGTTACCCCCGATTCTTTTTTTGCCGGCAGCCGCAAACAGGGCATCAATGAAGCCTTGCAGCAAGCTGAAAAAATGATTGCCGAAGGCGCTGCTATTTTAGATTTAGGCGCATACTCCTCGCGCCCCGGCGCACAGGATATTTCGGTACAGGAAGAAACCGACCGTTTGTTGCCGGTGGTTGAAGCTATCGTGAATGATTTTGGTGATGCGGTTTTATCTATCGATACTTTCCGTTCAAGTGTAGCCGAAACAGCAATTGGGGCAGGCGCGCATATTATAAATGATATATCAGGCGGAGAGCTCGACGCCGACATGTTTGCCACCGTAGCCCGTTTGCAAGTTCCCTATATTTTAATGCACACCAAAGGCACGCCGCAAAACATGCAGCAACAGGCACATTATGATGATGTTTTTGCCGAGGTGTACGATTACTTTGTTAATAAATACCACCAGCTGAAGCTGCTCGGCGTGCACGATGTAATCATTGATCCTGGCTTCGGCTTCGCCAAAAAACCGGAGCACAGTTACGCTTTAGTGAACCGCCTGCAGGATTTTAATCTGTTGCAATTGCCTGTGCTGGCAGGCGTATCGCGCAAAAAAATGATCTACGGCACACTTGGGATAAAACCCGAAGATGCACTGAACGGCACTACCGTTTTAAACACCATAGCCCTGATGAAAGGTGCGGATATATTGAGGGTACATGATGTTAAGGAAGCGGTTGAAGCGGTTAAGATATGGGAGATGTGTAAATAAATAGATTGTTGTATTTCATGAAAAATATTATGTTGCCAACCCTCTTTTAAGTTCCATTTCAAATGAAAAATTCACCCATCCTACTATTTATTTTATGTCTGTTGATGATTTGCAAATTTTCCTATTCGCAGAAAAAACAAAAACCGGAGAAATCGGGTAATCCTATATTCCCCGGCTGGTATGCTGACCCCGAAGCACGGATTTTTAATAATACCTACTGGATTTATCCTACCTATTCCGACGATTACGAAACACCCGATTGTTCTACCGAGTTTTCGAAACTTCAGTTAAAAACGCAGAAAAACACCATCAATCCGCAATATCTTAAGCAAACTTTTATTAATGCCTTTTCTTCAACGGACCTGATCCATTGGACCAAGCATTCACATGTGTTGGATATTAAAAATGTAAAGTGGGCAGCCTATTCTATCTGGGCGCCATCCATTACCTATAAGGATGGCAAATATTACCTCTTTTTCGGCGCAAATGATATCCAGAACAATGACCAATTAGGCGGCATTGGTGTAGCCGTAGCCGATAAACCTGAAGGGCCTTTCATAGACAAGCTCGGCAAACCATTAGTGGGCCAGTTTTATAACGGTGCACAGCCAATTGATCAGTTTGTATTTCAGGATACTGATAAACAATATTACCTTATTTATGGCGGATGGCGGCACTGTAATATTGGCAAGCTGAACAGTGATTTTACAGGTTTTATCCCTTTTAGTAATGGCGAGCTATTTAAATCTATCACACCTGATAATTATGTAGAAGGTGTGTTTATGATCGTACGTAATAAAAAATATTACCTCATGTGGTCCGAAGGTGATTGGACAGGGCCCGATTATAGCGTTGCTTATGCGATGAGTGATTCGCCATTTGGGCCGTTTAAGCGCGTTGGTAAAATATTGCAGCAAGATCCTTCAATTGCTACCGGCGCAGGTCACCATTCAGTAATAAACATACCAGGCACTGATGATTGGTATATTGTTTACCACCGCCGACCTTTAAATACAACCAACGGCAATCACCGCGAAGTATGTATTGATAGGATGTATTTTGATAAAGATGGTTTTATTCTTCCCGTAAAAATCACAAAGGAAGGAGTTAACCGAAGGGATTTGCAGCAGTAGGGATTAACTGTCTGTTTATAGTCGCCGGTTTGCAATTTCAAAGTAAACAAGGCCTATCATCGATAATACTTTGTGATCTTTGTACGTCATTTAACAAAAACTATCTGAATAGACATTTTAATTTTGTTTGGATTTGCGACAAAAATCACATAAATTTATCGTACCTAAATCAATCAAGTGGACTCTCAGAACACAAGTAACGGAAAAGTACAAATTATTGTAGCAATTATTGGTGCAATAGTGGCTATAGTTGTAGCTTGCATAGCACATTTCTCTTTTAAACCTACCCAGCCACAACAACAAGACGTAACGATAAATGGAACAATTGCCGATCAGATATCTAATGATCCTATAAGCAACGCCCGGGTACTGGTTATCGGAACAAGTATTAATACAACCTCCGACAACGATGGCTCATTTACATTTAAACTTCACAATTTTAAAGATAGCTCAATTACTTTCCGGATTCTCGAAAATGGTTATCCAACTCAAGACTATTCATATTCTCTGAACGGAGATATTAAAATAATGCTGGTAAAAAGGAGATGAAAGGCGTCAAAATAACACTTCTCATCTTTAACCTTTTTTCAATCCTTAATTGTTTTGGGCAAAGTCATGATATCCTATATACAGGGAACATTTATAATGAAGCAAAAAAGCCAATACAAGGTGCAATAGTTTCGATATCACCAACAATTAAACATGACAATATTTTACCTACAGACGCTAATGGATATTTCTTTGTAAAAATACAAGGCAATCCACCTGCTAACCAGCCGTTTCAATTAACGATTACACATGAACTTTATGCGACAACTACCTTTACAAGTGTTGTACAATCTGCAGCGCATGATAAGTTTATCTTAAAAAAAAGAAGCCTGGCACAAAAAGACCTGTTAAATACTCAGGATAACAATAATAATTCCGGTCATCACCCAGCGATAATTGAAGGAACTATAACACTTAACTTTAACCTTTTTGATACTTCAACAAATCATCCACTAATTAATGTCCGGGTGTCGGTAATGGAGAGTCAGGCAATTTCAAACAATAATGGATTTGTAACATTAAAACTCACAAATCCAAAAAGTGATTCTGTATTTGTGATAATACAGGATGACAATCAAGGAATATCTTTTGCGAAAAAATATTCAAAACTCAATTTTCCAACAGTAATTAACTTAATAGCTCAGGAAAAGAGAGAATTTACAGCAAATAATAATACTCCGGTTATTGATAATCAATCCTCATTAATCAGCAGTGTTGATTTTGCATTAACTATCCGATCAATGCTTTTTAAAGTGGCGTTTAATTCTTCTATAGCTCAGGTATTAAGTTATGAATACGGAAACGATTCTACAAAAATCGATTATGACAAACTTCCAAGGGCTATTGAATGTACCGAGGATACTATAAGGTACTATTGGCGATATTTAAAAGACTCAAAACTGTTCGGCGAAATTCACTCTTATTTTGACACTCATCATTTAACTGCTTTAGTTACTCAAGATAGCTATGTTGTTTATGGGTTTAAACATAACAAACTGGTAAGGATAAATTTGAGGCTATTTTCTTCGGATAGTAATTTTGATGAGCAGTTTTTTAAAGCTTTAACCAACAACAAAGTCCCAAATTTCATTTCGCATGCCCAAATTGAATTTCACGGATTGCATTATATTATGGGATCATCTTATACTGATTATCAATCAACGGAGATTTTCCTTTGTAATGACGAGGGTTATAATTCGTGCATACATGATTGGTGGCACTCCAATTAGTGTAATAAACCTATTTTTATTTCTGATGATATCAACTTTAGAGAACGTCCCAACTTTATAAAAGATAATAAGTCGATAGTTTGAAATGACTACCTTCAACAGTAAAAAGGAAACGGGATTTCTAAAAGAGAAATCCCGTGGAATAAAAAGCATTTATCCTTTATGCGTCGGATAATCAGTGTATCCTTTTTCATCGGCAGTGTAAAACTGATCCATGTTTAAATTTGTATTCAGCGGCCAATCGTTCAGGTATCTTTCAACCAAATCGGGATTATTGATAAACGGGCGGCCAATTGCCACCAGATCACCAAGGCCGCTGTGAAGATCAGCAGCAGCTTTATCCTTATCATATCCACCGGCCAGTATAATGGTATTGCTAAATGCGCTGCGAATAGTTTGTTTAATAGAGAGCGGAACTGCCGGAGCACCTAATGCCGAATGATCGACAATATGCAGGTAAGCAATACCAATGTTATTCAATTGCTCCGCCAGGTAAGTATAAGTGGCCTCAATTTCGGGGTAATGCGGCATGTCGCTGGCAACTCCGTACGGCGACAAACGGATGCCAGTTTTTTCCTTACCTATTGCTTCGGCCACTGCAGCTACTACCTCAATAACAAAACGGCAGCGGTTCTCAATATTTCCGCCATACTCATCGGTACGAATATTACTCACCGGCGAAAGAAACTGCTCCAACAAATAACCATTAGCGCCATGCAACTCAACACCATCAAAACCGGCTTCAATTGCATTATTTGCGGCTGCAACGTATTCGGCTTTGGTTTGCTGCAATTCTTCGGCCGTCATAGCTTTTGGTGTAGGGAAATCCTGCATTTGCTGGGCATCGGTCCACATTTGTCCGGCAGGTTTTACGGCCGATGGGGCAAGCACTTGTGCTCCTGCGGGCAAATTAAGCGGGTGACTGATACGACCCGTATGCATTAATTGGACAACTATTTTACCGCCGTTTTGATGTACTGAGTCGGTTACTTTCTTCCAGCCTGCTATTTGTTCAGCACTAAACATTCCGGGAATACGGGCATAACCCAACCCGTTTGGCGATGGTGAAGTGCCCTCGGTAATGATAAGCCCGGCTCCGGCACGTTGTCCATAATATTGAGCCATCAGGTCATTAGGTATGTTGCCAATAGCACGGCACCTGGTCATAGGTGCCATAACGAAATGATTTTTCGTCTCTATTGCGCCAACTTTTGCAGCACTGAACAGTTTGTTATTTTCCATTTTTTGTGAAGATGATTTATGTGAGTTGATTATGTTATCCTAATGATAGTAAAAATAATTTACTTTGGTTTTATAATAGAATGGGAATGTTAAAAATGACATGGGAATGGTGGGGAGCTTTTTTTCGTCATAGCGATGGGATAGCTTTCTATTCATTTGCCTGTCCAGCCATTTCCTCTACACACATAATCAAGCCAATCCCCTAATCACAAAAATCAAGGTTTAGACAAAAAACAGATGCTTATAAAATAACACAGGTCCGTCGATTGTCCTTTGTAGAGGTTGCTTCGTTCCTCAATGACGCGCGGATATTGATAGCCCTACTTATTTTTTAGCGTAACACCTATGCATTATCTCAAAATACTATGCTTTAATTATCTAATTTTGCAGTGTCTGCCAATACCATCTGCCTATTATGAAAAAAGCATCTACTTTACAACCTTATTATTTAATATTTTATCAGGTTTTACTGCTTAAAAATTACAAAATTTAGGTGTAAAATTAAAATTTATTAGAATTTTATTAAAATAATTGCTAAAAAATTCGTTTTAATACAAAAACACTTCATAAATTACAATACTTAAAAGTAACTGGTTATCATATTTCTATTTACGGTCTATTATCTATGCAGGAATCAGCTTATTTTGACAAATATAATCCCATAAATGGTGTTTGGGACGAAATGTATGGCCAGGATGCCAATGTTCGCGATCATTATCGCAAAATAATTGAATACATTTCGGGCGAATCGGCCGATGATCTTAACAAAAAAGAAGAACTGGCCAAAAGCCTGTTCATGAGCCAGGGTATCACCTTTACCGTATACAACAGCGGCGAGGGCATCGAGAAGATCTTTCCTTTTGATATCATTCCCCGCATTATTACCGCCAGCGAATGGGCCTTTGTTGAAAAGGGGATTAAGCAGCGCCTTACCGCGTTAAACCTGTTTCTTAAAGATGTATACCATAACCAGTTCATCATCAAAGATGGCATTGTGCCCATTGATATTATATACTCATGTCCGCATTTTTTGCGCGAGATGTATCAGCTGCAGGTACCTTATGATATCTACGTCCACATTTCTGGCATTGATCTGATCCGCGACCACGACGGTACGTTTTACGTATTGGAGGATAACTTGCGCACGCCGTCAGGCGTAAGTTATATGCTCGAGAACCGCGAGATCACCAAACGCCTGTTTCCTGATCTGCTACCGCAATGCGGCGTCAGGAGTGTTACAGAGTATCCAACTATTTTATATAAAAATCTGCTGGCACTATCCCCCCGGCAAATTCATAACCCTACTATAGTGCTGTTGAGTCCGGGAATTTACAACTCGGCTTATTTTGAGCATACCACCCTTGCCCGCCTGATGGGCGTTGAGCTGGTAGAAGGACGCGACTTAGTGGTGAACAACCATAAGGTCTATATGAAAACCACCACGGGCTTGCAACAGGTTGACGTGATCTACCGCCGTGTAGATGATGAATACCTTGATCCGCTGGTATTTAATCCGCAGAGCATGCTGGGCGTTGCTGGCATTATGGGCGCCTACCGTAAAGGCAATGTGGCCATTGTAAACGCCATAGGCACTGGTGTTGCCGACGATAAGGCTGTGTATATTTACGTGCCCGATATGATCCGCTATTATCTGAATGAGGAACCGATACTGAAAAATGTACCTACCCATCAATTAGGCCAGCCCGACGCACGTGCCCACGTTTTTGAAAACATCAACAACATGGTAATTAAAAAAACCAATGGCAGCGGCGGCTACGGAATGCTGATGGGACACGCCGCAACAGAAAAAGAAATTGAAGATTATAAACTGGAGGTATTAAAAGATCCGCGTAATTTTATTGCACAGCCTACCATAAGTCTTTCGTCCGCACCATGTTATATGCAGGGTGAGCTAAAGCCCCGCCGTGTTGACTTGCGCCCTTACGCGTTATTTGGCCCTGACGGTATCGAGATAGTTCCTGGTGGATTAACCCGCGTGGCGCTTAAAGAAGGTTCGCTGGTGGTAAACAGTTCACAGGGTGGTGGCAGTAAGGATACCTGGGTGTTGGCGTAGAGGAGTTGGCAGTTTGTAGTGGGCAGTTGGCAGGGTGTTTGAGTTTTTAGTGGCAGAGGCAGAATAGAATTGAATATTAAAATCAAAATAAATCCGAAATCGAAAGTCCGAAGTCCGAAATAAAATTCGTAAATCGTAATTCATAAATCGTAAATCTAATAGATGTTAAGCAGGGTAGCAGCAAGTTTTTATTGGTTAAGCAGGTATATTGAGCGCAGCGATGGGATGCTGAGAATGCTCAAAATTAACTATGCGTCGTCGCAGGATACCGTACACGAATTTACCTGGGAACCAGTGATCAGGATTTTTGCCGGATCAGACGACGAAGAAAATGAGAAGCTGGAAAACGACAGCCGCTCGGTACTCAAATTTATGGTTACCGGGAAAGAAAACTCAAATTCAGTTTTAAACATTATTACCCTTGCCCGCGAAAATGCCCGCGGCGTTCAGGAGCATATCCCCAAAGATCTTTGGCAATGTTTAAATGAATATTACCATACTGTAAAAGATCCCCGCCTCGAAAAAGCTTTGCAGCGCGAGGACCCGATAAGTGTGCTCGATGTGCTTATAAAACAGGTAATGCTGTACTACGGCACCAGCGAAATTACCATGGAGCGCGGCGAGGGCCGCAGCTTTATGAACATTGGCAAATACCTGGAACGTGCCATCCAGTCGGTTGATATTTTGGATACTAAGTTTGGTTCGGTAAGTGACAATCCTGATCTGCTTACAGATACCAGCTATTGGAAGCACCTGCTGTTGTCATTAGGCGGATATGAGCTTTACCTCAAAACCTACCGCGAGGGTTTTGAAGCGGCCAATATATTAGAACAAGTTGTGTTGAATAATGATTTCCCGCGCTCAGTTATTTACTCGGTAAACAATATTCAACGTTATTTTGACAGGCTGAAAAGCGACAGCAATATCGACACATTCAGGGAGATGTCTTTTCAAATTGGAAGGCTGCAAAGCCGCATAAAATACAGCTCGGTAAAAAGCATTGAGCAGGACGGCTTGCACCTGTTTTTAACCCAGATAAGAAAAGAGCTTTACGGAATTGCAAATGCCCTTAATGAATACTACTTTGCAAATTCATAATAAGCGAAAAAGAGAGATTTAGAATATTGAGTGGAAGAAGTTTAGAATTTAATACAACACCAGGATGCCCGAATTTGAGATACAGCATATTACCCGTTATATTTATGAAGGACCTGTGCGCGACAGCGCCAACCAGATCATCTTGTTCCCTATAAAAGATCAATACCAGGATGTTATTAAACAGGAGATCAGCATAACCGGCAACCCGACGGTTGATACGCATATTGATTATTATGGCAACGAAGTGGGCAGCTTTACTTATAGCGAGCCCCATACGGTATTAACCATCAACTCAAAAATATGGGTAGTAACCAAACATAAAGAACTTCCGGTTAGCGATATATTCCCGGCACATCAATGGGAAGATTTAAAGCGGCTGCAGTTTGTGGTGCCCTATATCGACTTTTTAAAACAGGAATACTTTGAAGGAATAGACGAACTAAAAACTGTAATAGATAAGGAACGCTTAAAAGACGAAACACCTTACGAAATGGCATTACGCTTTTGCCAGTATGTGTACGAAAAATTTGAATACATAAAAGGCGTTACAACCGTTGAAACAAAACTGGATGAGATATGGAAGCTAAAAGCTGGCGTTTGTCAGGATTTTGCCCACATATTAATGGAAATGCTCCGCATGGTTCAAATACCGGCCCGATATGTTAGCGGCTATATTGGCACCACCAAACACGATGGTATGCGCGGCATTGGCGCCACCCACGCCTGGGCCGAAGCCTATATCCCTGATTATGGCTGGCTGGGCATCGACCCAACCAATAACTGCATTGCTAACGAAACCCACGTACGCTTAGCCGTTGGACGTAACTTTACTGATTGCTCACCGGTTAAAGGAATTTACAAAGGCCCATCAAACCATAGATTGGAAGTTGCGGTATCTGTTGATGACGAAAACATACTGAACAATAACGATATCCAAATTGCGGAGGCACATGTAACCAACATGGTATCTGATACGCCAAAAAATAGTTATCAACGCTACATGGAGATCATTCAGCAACAACAGCAGCAACAGCAGTAGTAGTTTTAGTGGCTGTAGCAGTAAACACATGGACTCTTTCAGACTTTACTAACTTTCGGACTTTACTGACTTTCCCGGCTCCAAACGGTACTTCTTACGGTAACCATTAACCAGTTTTTGGATACCTATTTTGTAAATCCCGGGGAAAAGTCTGGTAAACAGGTAAATAATTTTCGCCTGTAACGGGAATATAATCACCTCTTTGTTGGCAGCCACGCCTTTTAAAATATGCTCAACCGCTTTATCAACGCTTATTCCTCTGGCAACTTCGTTAATGGCATTATCGGTCCAGCTTTGGTTAGCATTTGGAGCAATGGCATTTTCACCAATAGAAGTGCTGATAAATCCTGGGCAAACCAGGTTGGCCTTTATGCCCAATGTTTTAGCTTCAAAGCGTAGTAGTTTGGTATAGTTTACCACTGCATGTTTAGTAACACTGTAAGGAGCCATCAAAGCCAGGTAATCAAAAAGCCCTGCAGCAGAGGCAATGTTTACTATTTGCCCCGAACCTTGTTGCAGCATATATCGGTAAGCTGTTTGCGAACCATAAAGCACACCTAAGAAATTAATGTCGATGATCTTTTTCCAGTCGGCAATTTCAATATCCCGCATTTCGCCGCTTATGGCGATGCCTGCGTTGTTAAAAATAAGGTCTATACTTCCGTGTTGCGTTACTATCCCGGCTATTAAAGTTTCAAAAGCTGCCGAATCGGTAACATCAAGTCGACCGGTTGATATAGCGGTTTGAGTTCCGCTTACAAGTGTGGCTGTTTCAGCGGCCTTATTCGCATCAATATCGGTACAAATAACAATAGCACCGGCACCTGCTAATTTTGTACATAGCCCGCGCCCAATACCCGAACCGCCACCTGTAACTAATATTACTTTGTTGAGGAAATAATTGTTGTACATGTATTTACTATCTCCGTAAATGCGGAGATAGTAAATGTACTTTGTTTTAATGAGGAAGAAAACAGACTTCC
>OLKV01000288.1_pt1 | contig 41759 bp, 39 predicted proteins | sample 1604391 | NCBI WGS metagenome assembly OLKV01 (sample SAMEA104055711, study PRJEB20765) | soil metagenome | isolation source: soil | reverse complement strand
TAGCGAGCAAGGTTTTCAGATCATCGAATCTGTAAACTATGTTGCGTATAGTGAATTGATAGGACATAACATAACTATGAAGTGATCATTACGTCTGCTTTCTCCAATAAAACATCATCCATTATTTTCGTTTTGTGTTTTCCCATCAGCATAAATAAAATAATAACCAACGCAAGCCCAGTAAAAAAGTAGAAGCTTAACTCAAAATTGTAATATATCATGGCAAACAATGTTATTGTTGATATAACCAAAGCAGTTGCAGGAAACACCGGGTAAAAAGGAGATTTAAATGAACGTTCGAGATTAGGTTCCTTAACACGTAATACAAAAAGACTTACCATACTCATCATATACATCAATATGGCGCCCATTACTGACAAAACGATGATCTTATTGGTATCTAATTTGTAAAGTGCAAAAAGACTTACTATACCGCCTGCAATAATGGCCCAATGCGGCGTCTTAAAACGATGATTTATTTTTGATAGGAAACGCGGCATATAGCCACTACGGGCCATTGCAAATACCTGTCGGGACGAAGCCAGTATAGTACCATGAAACGAGGCTATTAACCCAAATAAACCGATACTGGCAAATATGCGTGTCAGGCTGCTGCTTTTACCTAATGCTATACTAATGGCTTGTGGCAGCGGATAATCAAGATTACTGAGCTTACGCCAGTCGGTTAGTCCGCCGGTCAGGATCATAACTCCTAAAGCTAAAAAAACCAAAGTTGCCAACCCTGTAATATATCCTTTAGGTATGTTTCGTCTAGGATCTTTTACTTCTTCGGCCACCATCGCTACGCCTTCAATAGCCAGATAAAACCAAACCGCAAAAGGTAAAGCCGCAAAAACACCGCCCCAGCCAAAGGGCATAGGATGGCTTACAAAATTGCTCATTTTAAAATGAGGTGATACTATTCCCATAAACAGCAACAACTCAGCAACAGCCAATAACGTAATAAATACCGAAAAATTGGCCGACTCCTTAACTCCTAAAATGTTAATAATGATAAATACCACATTAAAAAACAAAGCTGAATACAGGACAGATATTACTGGACATAAAAAATGCAGATAGGCCCCCAAGGCAAAGGCGATGGCTGGTGTAGCAAATAAAAAGTCAACCAAAGTAGCATAGCCAGCGATTAAACCGGCAAAGGGCCCCAAAGCGCGATAGGCATAAGCAAATGCTCCGCCTGCGTGAGGTAGTGAAGTGGTAAGCTCGGTATAACTGAATATGAAAGTAACGTACATTATGGTGATAACCAGGGTAGCTATCAGGAAGCCTACTGTGCCGGATACACCCCAGCCTAAATTCCATCCAAAATATTCACCCGATATAACCAAACCAACTGCAATAGCCCATAAATGGATGGGCTTTAAAACTCTTTTTAAATGTTCTGCATTAGTATTTGCCATTAGTCTGTATTCAGCTATTTATTGCTGCCTTAAGATACTGAAACCTAATAGTATTTCAAAATGTGTATATGTTATACAATTGTTAATAACAAACGACGTTTAAAACGATAGATTTAACAATTGCGAAATATTAATTTTATTAAAACAGCTTTATCTTTGATGTGTTCCGTATATATTAATATGATGTTCATTTATCAGTAAAAATATGTTACGTATCGCTGTTCCTTCAAATAATTCATCACAACTCACGTTTAATAAATTTGAGGATTATCAATTACCGAGACCTTCAAATGGTGTCGACGCTGAAATTAATAACGATGTGATCCTGCTGTTTGAGGATGAAGAAGATGCTATTGGTTATGCGGATGAGTTATCAGATCTTTCGAACCAAATAAATGATAAATCGAGCGTGCAATATAGGGCCATCGGTGATATTATTATGGCCATAAGGAACGATGAGTTTATACAGAGTTATTCAAAATAAAATATTAATCTTTGAATTTATGTTACGCATTAAAGTACCCCCAACAAGCCTTAAACCGATAACTTCGGCTGATTTTTTAAACTATCATCTGCCGGTACCATCAAAAGGTGTTAAAGCAAAAGGTAACAAAGACACTATTTTGCTTTTTGACAATGAATACGAAGCAGTTGTTTATGCAGATGAACTGGAAGAAATTGTTACGACGGTAAGCAAAAACTCACCCCTGAGAAGTATTTTGAGAGATTTGGTTACCGCCATCAGAAACGATGACAGTATCAGGAATTACCTCGAAAATTCTTCTATTTATGTTTGGATTAAAAACCGGGTAAAAAACATTCGCAGGGTTATGAAACCGTATCCAACAGTTTAAAGCATTATCTACAAATGGTTATATATTTACTTTAAAAGTTTCATATTTATCTACTGATAATCAATGTAATACAAACTTCACTTAATTGAGGTAAGCAAAGTTTGTATGTTGAAATTAGGCTTTTAGCGTTTGGGTAATGTATTTATAACTACTTTCAATACTTGTGTATGCATCTTTTGGATTATCATGTTCAACAAAGAAATATTTCATTCCGGCAGTGGCCTGATTTTCAAAAATCCTTTTAAAATCAATCGTCCCACTACCTACAGGTAATATCTCCGCTCTACTGGCGTCCAAGTCTTTTACATGCCATAATGGGAAACGCCCCGGATGTGCTTTAAATAACTCCACCGGGTCCTGGCCGCCTTTAACAGCCCACGCCAGATCAAGTTCCATTTTTACGTTTTCTTTGTCAGTTTCTGATAACAGCAAGTGGTAAGGCACCTTACCTTCTACTTCATGAAACTCCATATCGTGATTGTGATAGGCAAATTGGATGCCCACTTTTTTTGCAGCTGCGCCCGTTTTATTTAATACTTCGATGGTTGATTTAATTTCATCGAGCGTACCTGTGGGCGAATTAGCGCAAACCAGGTATTGAATACCGCCTTCCGCAGCTTCATCAACCAATTGCTGCAAATTGTCGCGCAGGTTCATCATTGGCGGAATTACCATGGGTTTACCATCTGCACCCAGCGGCATTTTATAACCTTTTGGCAGCTTAAAGGGGGCACCCAGTACGTGGTGCGATTTCCAGGTCATGCCCAAATCATTTACCAAAGCTTTAAATTCTTTTGGTTTCATGCCATAATATCCTCCTTTTTTACTGAATGCTGATTCCATTTCCTTGTAGCCAACAGCGGCTATTTTGGTTAATGTTCCCTTCACATCCTCATCAATAATACCAAAAAAGGTAAAAAGCTGCAGCCCTACCGGGTGCGGAGTCATAAAGTTAATTAACGAACTGGCTTTACTTGATAGAGCCATACCGCCAAGTGCAAGGGCACCGGCATTTTGCAAAAACTTACGTCTGTTGTAACTCATGTTTAATAATTTAGTTTATGTGGTTACGTAAATCTAAATGATAAAAAGTGGATTTGAAAATTTATTGTGTCATTTTAACACATTAAAATATCATTTTCTGTTTACTGAAATTATTTGATACCTCACAACAAGAATAACCACATTATTAGGAGTATGTAGGCTGGCTTTCACACCAACATTGAGGATACGCTGCATTTAAGCGTATAAATACGCAAAATATTAATCAGGTACTTATACTCTTGAACAGCGTATAGCCCAACCCTATCTTTATATTGAAATTGAAACCCGGGAATTTTATTTCAGCATTTAGATCATCTATTGTGAGTTGTTCAGTCTTTTAAAACTAAAACAAAAAAATTGCGAAAATTAAAATCGCTTAAAAAGAAACCAGGTCTGAACGCTGGCATTGCTTGACCTAAGTATTAAAAAGTGGAATTCAGCCACCACAGAAAAAAACGAGCCTACCTGTAAAGGCAACCATTGCAGGGGCAAAAAAATCCGAAAAGCCTTATGAGTAGGAAATAATTATCTAAATCATGGCAACAATTAATGTTTTAATCGCAGTAGATGGAGCAGCATTAGCTTCACAGGTGGCAGACGGGCATCTTAGTCCAGGTTCAGCAGGCTCACCAACCAATTTGGGGTCTTATGGCTCATCAAATGTTTATATTTCAATGATTGCTCCAAACAGTTATGTGAGTAACAGTACACAAGGGCAATCTGAATTGCAGATCAGCGCAAACGGAGGAGATACCGTTGAATGGGCTATTACAACGTTTGATAATAATTTTGATCAAACAGCGTATCTGTACGGTTCATCGTTTAACCCTGCTTCAGCAATAAATACCCCGTTGTCTTATGCTTCTGGTCAGGCATACGCTTATCTGGCCACAGGCAACCCGCCCGCAAGTACACCAACAAAATTTATCAACCAGGTGAGCACCGTTTCCGGAACCATTTTACAAATCGGATTAACAATCCAGTACACATTGTCCTTTACCTTGGTAAATAATTCAAACGGTCAGATTATAGGGTACTTTCTTTGGGATCCATTTATTAACGTTAATTAAGCGAAAGAAAATCGCAAAATTAAAGGATTAATGGATCCTGTCGGTATCGGCCTTAAGATGTTACTACAAACAAAACCACGCCAATATATAGCGTGGGCTCCATGTAGCTAATTATTCATCTTTCTATTGTATACCGGATAAAAGAGGTTGTTTCGAAAAGTCGGGACGGCCTCTTTTTGATAAATGCTTAATGGAATAAACAATTGGCTATCAATCCAGTCCAACCGGTTTGGTGTGACGCACCTACGCCGCGACCGTTATCACCATCAAAGTACTCATAAAACAGCACATAATCCCTAAAGTTGGGATCGGTTTGTATTTTGGAGTAATTGCCAAACACGGCTCTTTTACCTTCTTTATCACGTAGAAATAAATTAGAAACGCGGTTACGTAATTCGTCAGCAACTTGTTGCAGATTCATGAAATTACCTGAACCAGTGGGACATTCAATTTTATAATCATCGCCATAATACTCATAAAAACGCTGCACGCTCTCAATTAGTAAAAAATTCATAGGCATCCAAATTGGGCCACGCCAGTTACTATTACCGCCGAAGAGGCCACTATCACTTTCGGCTGGCGTATATTTAATACTGAATTCCATCCCATCAATCGCCACGTGGTATGGATTATTTAAATGATATTTTGAAACTGAACGTATGCCGTAAGGACTTAGAAACTCATTCTCGTCCAGCATATATTTCAGCAGCGATTTCATCCTATAACCGCGCAGCAGGCTGATCAGGTGTTTGCCGGGCGTTTTCGTTTCTGTCCAGCGTGAAATAAGCGAAGCCAGATCAGGCCGGTTTTGCGCGAACCAAGCCAGCCGGTCTCTGAAGATAGGATTATCCACAATATCGCTTTCATCTAAAATTACTGCAGCAAACAATGGAATTAAGCCCACTACGCTTCTCACCCGCATTTTTTTCGTGCTATTATCAGGCAAACGAAGTTGGTCGTAAAAAAAACCGTCTTCTTCGTCCCAAAGGCCCTGATTATCCTGCCCCAGGTTTGATATTGCTCCGGCTATATAAATAAAATGCTCGAAAAATTTACTTGCAATATCATTATATGCTTTATCTTCAATAGCCAGCTCAGCAGCAATCCGCATTAATTTTAAGGAATACATGGCCATCCAACTGGTACCGTCGGCCTGCTCAAGATGCTCACCCATAGGCAGTTTTGCGTTTCTGTCGAACACACCGATATTATCCAGCCCTAAAAAGCCACCTTCAAAAATATTATTGCCTGATGCATCTTTGCGATTGACCCACCACGTAAAATTGAGCATCAGTTTATGAAAGATCCGCTCTAAAAAATAAGTATCGCCCTTGCCGTTATTAGCTTTTTTATCCTGCTGGTAAATTTTCCAGGTTATCATGGCATGTACCGGAGGATTTGCATCTCCAAAATCCCATTCATAAGCAGGAAGCTGCCCATTTGGGTGCATATACCAATCTCGTATTAAAAGCGTAAGCTGATTTTTGGCAAAAGTCATATCCACTTTTGCAAGTGGTAGGCAATGGAAAGCCAAATCCCACGACGCAAACCAGGGATACTCCCATTTATCGGGCATCGAAATAATATCCTGCGTATTAAAGTGCATCCATTTGCTGTTACGGCTGTTTGCCCTTTCGGCAGGTGGCACAGGCTCGGCAGGGTCGCCATTTATCCAGTGGCGAACATCGTAATAATAAAACTGCTTGCTCCATAACATTCCCGCCAACGCCTGGCGTTGCACCATAAGACGGTCAGTGTCGGTATTTCCCGGATTTAAATCGCTATAAAATTGGTCGGCTTCGGCCTTGCGGGTATCAAACAGTTGATCAAAATCATCAAAACTGTTTATTTCATTTTTTGAGAGACGTAGCCTAAGCGTAACATCTTGTTTTGCTGGTACATTTACATCAAAATTAACGCTGGCTTTGGTTCCTGTTTTTTTCGGGTTGACTGTATCGGCACCATTAACAATATAGTTGTTGATACCATCTTTATAAAATGCTTTGCCGTCATCATAATCATAAAGACGTTTGGTATTAGTTTCATTATCACAAAACAATAAATCGGGCGATCCTTCTGCATTTAACCAGATCTGACCAAGGTCCTTGTGAAATATTTCAATTACGCCATGCGAGTCTGCTGTTAGTTCCGGCACATAGTCGCTGTATCCCCAGGCCCATGTATTGCGAAACCAAACCGTTGGCAAAACATTTAGCGCGGCATCCTGTGCGCCGTGGTTATGAACCGTAATTTTAATAAGCAAATCATCTTGCGTGTTTTTAACATACTCTACAAATACATCAAAATAAGCATCCTGGTCAAATAAGCCTGTATCAATTAACTCAAACTCTGGATCATTACGGCCTCTGCGTTTGTTTTCATCAACAAGCCATGCATAAGGATATTCACCCTGCGGATACTTGTAAAGCATTTTTTGGTATGAATGCGTCGGCGTATTGTCCAGATAATAATAAAGTTCTTTTACATCCTCACCATGGTTGCCCTCCGGATTACTCAGTCCGAAATAGCGTTCTTTTAAAATTGGATCCTTTTTGTTCCATAATGCAATGCCAAAGCAAAGCAACTGTTTATCATCACTGATGCCGGCAATACCTTCTTCTCCCCAGCGATAGGCTTTACTGCGTGCCATATCATGGGTTATATAATTCCATGCATCGCCATTAGCACTATAATCTTCCCGTACGGTTCCCCATTGACGATCAGTTAAGTATGGCCCCCATTTTTTCCAGGAAGGATCAGTAAGTCTGGTTTGTTCTGCGTTCATATATTATGGTAGATGTCAATACATGCTCCAACAACTAATATAACGATCTTGTTAGGATGCCTGCTAAATTATTAAGGCTAATTCCAAACATTTCTTAAAAACCTGAGCCAATTGCCGTGCATCATGTTTTCAACATCTGCATCACTATACCCCCGTTTTTTTAATAATACGGGTACCTTTTGTAGATCTGCTATCGTTTCAAGATCATAAGGACATTGCTCGCGCCCAAAAGCACCATCGAGGTCTGATCCGATGCCAACGTGCAAAGCGTTACCAGCTATTTGGCAAATGTGATCAATATGGTCTACCATCACTTCCAGACTACAGTTCATTTGTCTTGGATCTGAAACTCCTCTTACCCAGTTAGGCACCATCATCCAGGCATCCAGGGCCGCTCCGATTACCGCACCACGATTAACCAACTCTTTTATCATTTCATCGCTGTATTGGCGGTTATGATTAACCAAGGCTCGGCAGTTGTTATGGCTGGCCCAAACATGCCCGTTAAAATGATCAAGCGCCTCCCAAAAACAATCATCACATAAATGCGTGGCATCCAAAATAATGTTAAGGCGTTCCATTTCTTTTAACAATTCATGTCCATGGGGGCCCATCTTGCCTGTAGCATCTGTACCTTGTGCATAACGCCCCGGCCCGTAATGTGCGGGCCCTACTGCCCTTAACCCATAGTTATAAGCTCGTTCCAAATGTCCGACAGTTACTAATGAATCGGCACCTTCCAAACTTAAAATATATCCAACGGGTTTATTGTCGTTTGGCGTGCCATTGGCCCAAAGCTTAATATGCTTTTCAAGACTTTGCAGATCATTTACCTGAACCATTTCGCCGTCATCTTCCATAGCTTTATACCATGCAACCTGACCCTGGGTTTGCGCCCAAGCCTGTTCTGGCGAATGCCAACCAGGCAAAGAATTGTCAAGCGCAACATACCGGCCAATTTGCGTGCCTACTACCAAACCAATATTTCCCCTGCGTAATTCGGGTAGTGATACCACACCTTTTGCACGGTCAGGCTTATCAGTTAAACCTTCCTCACGGTTGTTTATCTCGGCAATGGGCCTCCGCAGGTCGCGGTTCCATTCAAGGGCGTTCATGCTTAAATCTAAATGGGCATCAATGGTAAACATGGTATATTGGTTTATTGATTGGTAGATATGCTATGTATTGCGTATCCGTTAAATAGTTATTTTACGATCGCGGGCTATGTTTTTCCATTCGCCGCTCGTGCTGTTATTTTCGATGGTTATAGCCCGTTCATATAAGGCTACGGTCGGGCAAATATGATATGGCAATCCGTAAAGCACGTCGCCAATTTTGTATTTATGATTGTTACTGGCCTTCGCTACCAAATGTTCTTCACTCTGGCCGGTGAATACCAGCTCAGGCGCATTCAGAAAAAAAACACGCTTTCCTAATTCCTTTTCGGCAGCTATTGATTTATGCCCAAGATCTAAACAAATCTCGGTTTCATCAGGCAAGGAAATTACCCTTGTAATAACCAATGCGGCAGTAAAAAACGGTTGTTCTGCCATTTCTGTCTGGTAGCCCCTATCCCAGTACACAAAAGTACCCGGACTGCATTCTATATTTTCTCTTTGAGCGTGAATTGGAAAAGTAGGCGAACCACCTGCGATGATAATCGGTTTATCAAATCCTCTTTGTTTAAGCTCGGCCTGCAATTTGCTCACCGGCTCATAACTCTTGTTACATTTTTCAGTTCTAATGGCAAGATCCGTATCATGAATATGCCCGTCGTAAGCGTGCAAGCCAATTGGTTTTATGCCCGGTAAATCGCCGCAATAAACATATAATTGAAATGCCTTATCTGGCGCTATCCCAGTACGGTTCATGCCGACGTTCAAATCAATATAAAGACCTATTTCTATATTGATTTTTTTGGCTGCTTTTGATATTTCAGAAGCAACTTCTTTATTATCAACCAAACAAGAAAATTTAGTGTCTGAGTAAGCTGAAATTAGCTTAACGAAGCGATCAAGCTTGGGCCCAACGGGTTGATATGCCAGTAAAACATCAGGGGCTTTACAAATCCCAAGCATTTCGGCCTCGGCAATTGTTGCGCACTTAAACTTTTTGATGCCGGCTGTAAGCATTAATTGAGTAACCTCTTTGTTTTTGTAGGTTTTAACATGGGGCCTCAGGCGCTCTATGTTATCAATCATACCTTTAAGCATCCCGATATTTTGTTTTACTCTATCGGGATATACTACCAACGCGGGCGTATCTAATTCATCAATATTATTTATAATGTACCAGTCTTTGTCAGGCATCTGATCTAATTTAGCTTACACAAACTATTTTTCCGTCTTACACAGCTTTAAGATTTTTCTCAGTAAAGTTCAAATAGGGCTTCAACTTCAACCGGGATATTATCAGGTAATGAACCCATACCAACAGCACTGCGCACACCTATTCCATTCTCTTCGCCCCAAACCTTTGCAAAGAGCTCACTACAGCCATTAATTATAAAGGGATGTTTTTCAAAATCAGGCGTACAGTTAACCATACCCAATACTTTTATTACTCTCTTCACCTTATCAAAACTTCCTAAATTAGCTTTTATGGTGGCCAGTATAGCTAAACCAACCTGTCTGGCTGCCAGCTTACCTTCTTCGGCAGTAAGCGCGTCTCCAATTCTGCCAATTATTAGTGTTCCATCATCCTGCACTGTACCATGACCCGAAACATACAGGTATTTTCCATCAATTAAATAAGGTTTATACACTCCAAGTGGTTTTGGAGCCGGTGGCAAACTAAGGCCCAGCGCAGCAAAGTTTTGATCAGCAGTATTCATGTTTGGTTTTATTAATTAAAAACAAACATAAATAAAAAGCCGGGTATCTCACGCCCGGCTTTTCTTAAATAAAGCAATCAACTAAATTATATTAAAACCTAACGGTGATACCCACGTTAACAACGTAATCTGCAAAAGCAGCGTCGCCATGTGTGTAAGCACCTGTTATTTCTGTTGCTCTGATATCGGGCACACTTTGGGTACGATCACGGATAATTGCGATTGGTACATAAGCGTATATTGCTATGTTTTTAAATCCATACGTAATTCCAGGCTCTGCTGATAAAATATAGCCTGGCCTTCTAAAACCATCGCTACCACCAACTAGGTCATGTACAGGCAAGCAATCGTCACGCACACCTAATGAAAAGTTGAATTTTTTAACAGCCAGGCTTGCCCCAGCTCTGATAAGGTACTGATCAGGCACACTCATAACATCACTTGTTTCAGCTATTTTTGCGGCGCTTGGTGCCGTTGCTGACGTTGGCGTACCATTTACGTCCCTTGGGTTAGCGAGGTAAAAAAAGTTGCCATAGAAACCAAAAGTATGTGTAAAATTATAATAGGCGTTTACATCAACAGATACACCTGTACCACCATCGCCAAGTTGTATTGATTGGTCAACTGCTTGAAGCGTCCTTACGCCTGTTGCTCCATTAAGGAAGTAATCTTCATAATTAGATGTACCTGTAGGGAGTTTAAATCCTGCCCCAACCTGTATGTTACCTTTGGTAGCCTTAGCCGGATTAAATAGCCAGTAGTATGCGGTGGCATTTATATCGCCAACACCGAACGAGTGGGTACTGAATCTAACTCCTGAACTAACCTGCGAGCGGCTGTTATCAGCAAAAGGTAAATCTACTGATACCGACCAGCGATTGTTAAATACTCTTGTAAAGGTATTATCCTGTGTAAAAACCTTATTAATTACATTATTATGTAAAGCAGTGCGCTGAAATTGTTCTTGTTTTCCGACAAAATGTCTGAATGATTTATAATAGCGGTCGTTATTGTTATATAACCAGTAACCACTGGCATTCGCGGCGCTGTCCGGACGTTCGTCCATGGCACAAACACCACCTGTACTCCTGATAGCTACGCATCCTTGCGCAAAAGTATTTTGACGGGTAAGTAGTAATAAAAAGCAAATTGTTGTAAAAATTTTAAATGTCGTTTTCATTTTTTAATTAATTATTTCGGTTCTGTTGGCTATTTTAATAAAGCTCTTCGTGCCTTTAAGCAGAATTTTAAATTGGTTATATTCTTGTTAATTTCCTGCCCCATCTGTTTGTCCGCGTTTAACGGCATAATTGCCAACCGCTATTCCGGTTGTAAGCCCAACGGCAACATCGCTTCGGTAATGTATAGCGCCGTATAAGCGCGACATCGAGGCCTGGTTTGCCAAATCGGTAAACTTAGTTCCCCTATCGGGCAATAGATAGGTTAATACCGTAGCAGCTGCACCGCTAAAGTTTGAATGTCCGGAGGTGTACGATGGGAAATTAGGAATTCCTGTTAAGGTTTTAATGTTTGGGTTGGCTTGTGTAGGACGCTGATTGAAATAAAAATATTTTGTATCCCAGCAGCAGATAGCTACATCCATTTCGGCCATATTTAATAGCGCAAAATTTCGCGCCCAGCGCACCTCGCTGTAGTTTTGCTTTACAAACTCGTCTGCTGCTATTGCATTCCAATGCCCGGTAGGCGTATAAGTTGCTACGCCGTCTGCCCAAAATTGAACCTGGGCCTGATGCTCACGCGTTGGATTTTTACTATAAGAAAGCACTTCCGCTTCTTCCTGTTTAAACGCTGCAGATCCGGCCAAATTTGGCGGTCCAGGGCGTAATGCAACTACAGTAAGCGTATCAAATAAAAACGGAATCACTTTTCCAAATAGTGGTAGCATCGGTGGTCTCTGCGGTGCTTCAAGACTTACCCAAAATTGGTCGCCTCTTGAGCTTGCATTGGTTTGTAGTTGCAACCATTCTGCCGGAGTACCTATTGCTTTACCTGCATTGTCGGCGCGGGCACGTGCTGCAAAGACATCAGCAACTTGTGTACCTAATGACTCTCCGGCGGTTAACTCGCCCCTTACGTTAGCCCCTGCCATCATACGATATTCCATCTCTTCGTTAGCTTTTTGTTCTATGTAAGCTATTTCAGTAGGAAACAGAAGTTTCATAATCTCAACTGTTGCACCGGCTACTACCGCATCTTCACTTGGATATGAAGGCAATGATGATTTAGGTATTAATGCTTGTATCCCTGCCAAATTATATGGCGCTGCACGATTATATAATTTTTTAAAGTGATAAGCGGCTACTAAAGCGTCGTATTGAGCAGCACTTACATAGGCATAAGCACGTGCAGCATAGGGAGGATTAGAGAAAGGGAACTGCGGATAAGCAAACGGATTAGTTGAGCTCGGCGCAGGATAAGTACCATCAGGTAATTGGTATGGTGGCAAATTGTGTTTAGCCACCAGATCGCGCAAAATTTCATTCCAGCGTAGTACTGCGCCTGCGCTCCAGTAAGTAATTATTGCTTTCTGATCGCTGGATAAATTACTTTGATAGCCTTTTATTTCATTCAGATCGGCCACATAGGCTGGCGAGGTTACAGCATCGGGTACAGCCACGGTAAATGTAGCAGCATTAGTAATTAATACCGGCTTCCAGGTATCAGCATTCAAATCAATGTTTGAAGGAGCCAGAGCTGGGTAACTGGTGGTGCGGTCAATTACTGTCTTTTTGCACGACCCTAAAAAAACTGATGCAGTGATAACCATCAGCGGCATTATATATAGTATACGTTTTTTCATGGTTATATTATTTAGAGTTCTTTTTCGAAAAATCAAAGATGTAGTACACCGCGCCATAAAGGGTTGTGCTTTGTCCTACATTGCGGCCGTCAACAACATAATTGCCGCCAACCGTAAATTCCAGTCCGGATTGCAAACTATATTTCACTAAACCACCGGCAGTTGTAGTGTTCATCCTGTTACCTGGAAAAGGCATGTCATTTTTGCGGATATCAAAACCGCCAAGCGTATTGGTTTGCGAAAGAATAGCCTCAACATTAAGTTTCAAGCTTCGGTAGCCAGTACTGAAAAGAAAGTTTGACTGATCGGGCATGTAAACCTGGTTGCTATAAATCTCCTGCGTGGTATAGTAGGCATTTTGATCAATCGTAATATCATCACGTCTTACATATTGGCCCGCCCCGGCCACAAAAAATCGGCCTGTTTGGTAATTTGCAAGTAGCCGTATAGATGCTGTTTTGCTGTGTACGCCGATTGATAGTGGTAAAAAGTCTGGCTCATAGTTACTTAGCGGTATTGATCCTTCTAAAATGGTGTGAACAGTAAAAATACCTTTACCTATTTCAGTTTGTATAGGAAGCCATTTTAATGCAATAGTAAGATCCTGCACGCCGCTTTGGCCTTTAAGTGTACCTGCAGAGGCATTGGTAGTGATGTAGGGTACTGAGAATAGGACGTCGAGTTTGTTTGTGATACCGTAGTTACCCACAACAGCATACGAATTAGTACTTAAAGTACCAATGTTGCCATTGTCGCGTTTAAAGGTTCCTTCCCAATAATTATCCCAGCTGCTATGGGTATAAACCACACCTGCGCAGTAAAAATTCTTCGGAATCATTAATGCGTCAGCATCTGTTTGGGCCGCTGCATTTTTTGAAAAAGCCAGTAAACAATATATAATCAGGCCGTACCTATAAAAGTATGGTTGTAAAGATTTAATCATATCTTCAATCGTAAATAAGTAAAAAACAAATAGGAAATTGATGTCGAAGAGTGCTTAAACAATACTTTTAAAGCAGTATATAAGCACAATGCCACAGGTGACAGGGAACTGCTTAAGAAGCAAAACGATCAATATCTACTTTGCTCACGCAAAACAAACTATGCCGGTTCGCAATAAATAATAATTAAATACTATCCAATAAAAAATAGGATAAGTGAATTAAAATTTAAAAGCAGTTAAGAAATGAAGTTGGGTGGTTTGCCTGGTGAGGTAATATAAGGGTCACTTAGCTTCAAAAGCACAGTACGGTGCACATACTTAACAATGGAGCTAAAAGCTTTATACTCATATACAAAAGATTGCAAGTTATATTCGCTCTGTGTATTGATTCTCTTCAACAACGGCACTTGTCCCTTTTGGGTTAGCGGAACGTCGCTTATTTCTCTGGCCGTAATAATATTCGCTTTTTCTAAACGTGTTTTAACGGTATTAGGGATACAGATAAAATACATCGTATCACGTGTCATTTTTAACCTTACATAGTTATAAAAAGCATCTTTTAATTGTATTTGGCCTTCAACAACTTCATATTCGGTCCAATCCTGTATAGTAGGCATGTGAACCGGTATTTTTATTTCAAGCAGTTTGGCATCGTCAATCTTATTATCAAAGATTTGCTTTACCATTTGAACATCGGCCTGGTGTATATAATAACGGTATAATAAAGTATAGCCCCCTATACTAAAGAGATGTATGCTCAATAAAATAATGGCGCAAAACCGTTTCAATTAAATGCAGGGCTAAATAGGTTATTATAATATCGTAAATGTATATATTAATTTTTATAACAAAAGAAATATTTTCCATATATAAAAAGCATTTAGAACTATTCTATTTAAACATCCTTTCTTGCTACATCAAAAGTTCGTTAATTGAATGGGTATATTTGTACATCGTCACAGTTTGTTCATAATTAATGATATGGAATATTTAAAACAACCCTGGCCGTGGTACGTAGCAGGTCCGCTTATCGGTCTTATTGTCCCTGCGTTGTTATTAGCCGGTAACAAAACCTTTGGCATATCATCATCGCTCAGGCATATTTGTTCGATATGTTTTCCGGCCAATATTTCGTTTTTTAAGTACGACTGGAAAAAACAGACATGGAACTTGTTTTTTGTCGCTGGAATATTAATAGGCGGCTTTATTGCAGTACAATTTTTAAGCGGACAGCATCCGGTGAGCCTAAACCCGCTGACGATGGCTCTCTTAAAACAACAGGGCGTAAAGGACTTTAGCGGATTATTACCCCGGGACATTTTTAGCTTCGACCAGCTACTTACTTTACGGGGATTTATTTTCATAATAGGTGGAGGCTTTTTGGTTGGTTTTGGTACTCGTTATGCAGGTGGATGTACTTCTGGCCATTCAATTATGGGTATTGCTTCATTACAATGGCCATCCCTGGTTGCTACTTGTTGCTTTATGATAGGAGGCTTTATTATGACCTGGCTTATTTTACCTTACCTTATTCAATTATGATGCGCAATCTTAAATATTTAATTGCAGGTATATTATTCGGGATTGTACTGGTAAAGTCCGAGGTTATTTCGTGGTTTAGGATACAAGAAATGTTTAGGCTGCAGGCTTTTCACATGTATGGTATTATTGGAAGTGCCATTATCGTGGCAATGATCTCGATTTTATTGATAAAACGTTTTGGAATTAAAACAATAAATGACGAACAGGTTATTATCCCCGAAAAGAAATTTCACTGGGGCAATGTTTATGGTGGATTAATATTTGGGCTGGGCTGGGCAGTTACCGGTGCTTGTCCGGGCCCTTTATTCGCACAAATTGGAAGCGGTTTTCTGGTGGTTATTGTTACGTTAATCAGTGCCATAGCAGGAACCTGGCTCTATGGTTTACTACGCGATAAACTGCCGCATTAAATTAATGGTTATGTTAATACTTAATAAAGATAGATGAATGATTTTATAGCCGCCAGATCACAAATGGCGCTCTCTTTGGGCTTTCATATCGTATACTCCTGCATAGGAATGGTTATGCCGCTGTTTATGGCTATATCACATTATAAATGGATAAAAACAGGTGACCATGTTTATAAAAATATAACACAGGCCTGGAGCAAGGGCGTAGCGATCTTTTTTGCAACCGGGGCTGTATCTGGTACAATGTTATCATTCGAATTAGGTTTATTATGGCCAAAGTTTATGCTGCATGCCGGCCCTATTTTCGGAATGCCGTTTTCGTTGGAAGGTGTTGCTTTTTTTATTGAAGCCATAGCATTAGGCTTTTTTCTTTACGGATGGAACAAGTTTAACAAATGGTTTCACTGGTTTACAGGTGTACTGGTAGGTGTAAGCGGTATTCTATCGGGTATTTTAGTGGTCTCGGCTAACTCATGGATGAACAACCCAACCGGTTTTAATTATGTAAATGGTCAATACATTAATGTTGACCCGATAAAAGCCATGTTCAATGACTCCTGGTTTCCGCAAGCCCTGCACATGACACTGGCTGCCTTTTCAGCCACAGGTTTTGCAGTAGCCGGTATCCATGCCCTTATGATTGCCCGCAAACAGAATATCGAGTTTCATACAAAAGCATTTAAAATAGCGATTGTATTTGGGGCTATTGCGGCCATATTACAGCCTTTTAGCGGAGATATTTCCGCAAAGAACGCCGCTAAAAAACAGCCAGCTAAATTAGCTGCGATGGAATCGTATTTTCATACGCAACCTTATTCGCCATTGGTTATCGGCGGCATACCCGACACCGTAAACAAAAAAATTAAATACGGAATTGAAATACCTGGTTTATTGAGCTTTTTAGTTAACGACAATTTTAAACAGCCGGTTGAAGGATTAGATGCAATCCCCGTAAAAGATCAACCGCCAATTGCCATCACTCATATTGCCTTCGAGATAATGATCGCTATTGGCTCAACACTGATGATAATAGGTATTATATACTTTATTGCCTTGTGGAAAAAGAAGAGCTGGTTTTCTAAACGATGGTTTTTGAACTTGTTTATTTTATCTACCCCATTTGGATTTATAGCCGTTGAGGCCGGATGGACAGTAACCGAGGTTGGCCGACAGCCGTGGATAATACAGGGCGTAATGCGCACCAGCGAAGCTGTAACGCCTATGCCGGGCATCCATTATTCCTTTTATCTTTTTACTGCGGTTTATTTTACTTTAAGTGTAGCCGTAATATTTTTATTGAGCCGGCAAATAAAAATGGTTCCTGAATTGTATGACCATTGACGTTAAACCATAGCTTATGTTATATATTGTTATCACATTTTTATTTTTGGCCATAGTGCTGTATTTTTTGTTGGGCGGAGCCGATTTCGGAGCAGGTATAATCGAACTTTTTACTTCGGAGGATAATAAATCGCGTACCCGCAAAACCATGTACCAGGCTATTGGCCCGGTTTGGGAGGCTAACCACATGTGGCTAATCATTGTAGTTGTAATTTTGTTTGTTGGTTTTCCGGTTATGTATAGCGATATGTGTACTTACCTGCACATTCCATTATTAATTATGTTGTTGGGGATAACAGCCCGCGGAACAGCCTTTACATTCAGGAATTACGATGCAATTAAGGGTGAGAGAACCCAGAGGTTCTATAATCATGTATTTGTTTATTCAAGTTTTATAACACCACTTTTTTTAGGGATTATTGCCGGAAGCGCCGTATCAAGACAGATAGATCTGAATGCAACAGATTTTATGCACGCTTATATTTTTAGTTGGTTAAATTGGTTTTCAATAGCCGTTGGACTTTTTACAGTTGCTTTAAGTGGATACCTGGCAGCTGTTTACCTGATAGGCGAAGCTGATGACGATAAAGACGCAAAACGTTTTATTCGTAAGGCGAAAATAATGAATGTTGTGGCCGTTGTTTTTGGTGGAATGGTATTTTTAACTGCTGATTACGAACAAGTACATCTTGCCAAGCTGATTTTTGGAAACCCGATCAGCCTTATTGCTGTTATAACAGCATCTGTTTCGTTAGTGATATTATGGGTATTAATTAATAAAGGGAAGAAAAAGATCATCCGGGTGTTTGCTGCATATCAGGTTACAATGATAATTTTGGCGGTTGGTTATATGCATTTCCCAAATTTAATTATGGTTAAAAGCGGGCAAAATCTTTCGTTGCTAACATTCCACGCACCTCAGACTACCATTGATGCTTTAGGCTGGGGACTTTTTATCGGCAGTTTTTTGATACTGCCATCCGTATTTTATTTGCTATACAGTTTTGGAAAAAAAGAAGAATTAGTCTAAACCTGGATTTTACGGATGCGATTTCGAATTTTATCATCGATGAACATCCTCGATAATCTTTAAAATCCATCCATCCCGGTTCAGACAAACAATTTACAACCGTTTCACTTTAATATTTCTAAAAAAAGCCTCGTTACCATGATCTTGCAATAATAAATGTCCTTCTTTGGCTTCGCCGAAATTTTTCCAGATCACATATTTACTTATCGCCACCAAGTCTTTAAATTCTTTTGAACCCCTTTCATATTCGAGCACTTTTACCCCGTTTAAATAATGTTCAACGTGATTATTAGGGTAAACTACAATACGGCCCGTATTCCATGCACCAATTGGATGGATAAAGCGCTCCTGCTTTTTAGCGGGGATCAAATCATATAACGAAGCGAGGGTGCGGTCGCCATTGCGGCCAAGTTTGGCATCGGGGTGTAGCTTATCGTCCAGCACCTGATACTCCAAACCGATTGCCGAACCTTTTGTAACCTCGGATAAGGTTACAAAATATTTAACTCCACTGTTAGCTCCCGGTGTTATTTTAAATTCAAATGAAAGATCAAAAGCGCTGTACATATCTTCAGTAACAATATCACCGCCACCCGATTCTTCTTTTCCTTCAGATGGTAGAACATGCATGGCACCGTCCGAATATAGCCAACCTTTTGCCGGGAACGCCGTTAGGGTTGCTCCCCGCCAGCCGTTAGCGGTATGTCCGTCATAAAGTAATTTCCAGCCGATGTTGGCTTCTCGTTCCGAAAGTGAATTGGGATTATTATTTACAGTATAAATATCATTTGGAAAAGGCTTTGGTTTTAAATTCGCTGTTTGAATATGCAGGTTTTTAAAGTACACTTTTTTACCGGCTTGTTCCGGGCTGCTTACCGCATGTACTTGTAAGCCTATAAAACCCCTGCTATCCACTGTATCAACAACATCGGCAACTGCTATGCCGTTTATCCATGTGCGCATTTCGTCGCCGATACATTCTATGCGAATATGGTTGTAAACACCTACTTTAAAAGCATCTTTTGCCTTAGCATTCAGATCAACCGGATACAGCCAGTCCCTTCTGCCTTCATCATAGACGCCGCCAGACCATTTTCTGTCTGAAGGATCAATCTCAAATTGCCTGCCATAAACCTTTCCCTTACCATCATTCCCCGCAGGGTCAAAATGGCTCCGAACCTGTATCCCTGAATTACTTAACGGGCTTTCAATTTTGGTATCCATCTCTAAAATAAAATCACCGTATTCCTTCTCTGTCACCAAAAATGTATTTCCTGAATTGAGCACTGTAGTACCTACAATAGCGCCATTTTCAACTTTATAATCGGCCGTGCCTGCTAACCGTTTCCAGCCTTTAAGTGTTTTGCCATCAAAAAGGCCCGGAGTGCTTTGTGCACTGCTTATTGAAGGTATAATGAATGTTACGGTTAATAATATAACTGTATTAAGGATTATCTTTTTCATGATGAAATAATGGATCGTGACTTGTTACTTAGTAAATGTTTAAATAAAGAGCTATACTTTCACTTCCCAGCCTTTTTCATACTCGCGACTCCAAAGCTGCATAGCTTCGGGATCATTTAAAATATGGCCATTGGTGATGTCTATATGTAGTATCCTGTCAACCCTGTACGATATATTACCCAATTGAGGCAATAAAGTTGATTTAAACCCGATTTCAATAGGACAATTTAACGGACTAATTCCCCGAATAGCATCCACAAAGTTTCTCATGTGCAATCCATCCAATGCTTCGGTAGGGCTTACTTTATTAGTCGCATCCACAACGGTGTCATCCTTTACTTCTTTTACAAATTTATTTTCGCCGTCATAAACGGTATAACCATTCCCACCCTGATAAAATACTGTTCCCTTATCACCATAAAAAATAACACCACGACCGAGGCCTTCTATATTGTATCCATTGCAGCTTCGTCCCTCCCACTCGGCGGCAGTATTATTGGGGAAATTATATAAAATATTTTGTGTATCAGGCGTTTGCCAGTCGTCTTTAAAATGGAAACGACCACCGGTTGAAACTACTTTATTCGGAAAATCTACACCTAATCCCCAACGGATTACATCCAGTTCGTGCGTGCCATTGTTTAGGGCTTCGCCGGTTCCCCAGTTCCAAAACCAATGCCAATTGTAATGAATCAAATTATCCTGATAAGGTTTACGCGGCGCAGGGCCTTGCCATAGCTCATAGTCCAGATTGGAAGGTACAGGTACTATTTTGCCCGTTCCAATACTTGGGCGATGGTTGGTATACCATCCCTTAGCATAATAGGTACGACCAATAACGCCGTTATGCAGCTCTTTTACCATGCCCTGTACATTGGAGAAAGACCGGCGCTGGCTGCCCATTTGCACTAGCCTGTTATATTTTTTTGACGCTTCAACAGCCATTTCACCCTCATGCGGATTATGGCTGCATGGTTTTTCAACATAAACATGTTTACCCGCCTGGCAAGCCATTATAGTTGCAGGGGCGTGCCAATGATCTGGCGCAGCTATAACTATAGCGTCAACATCTTTTTTCTCGAGCAATTTGCGAACATCGGTTATACCCTCAGGCTTTTTACCGGTGCGTTTATAAATATCGGCAATGGTACTGGCCACAACGTTTGAATCGACATCACATACATAGCCTATTTCAACATTTGGTATTTTGGCGAAGTTTTGTGCAAGGTACAAGCCACGGCTATGCGTGCCCATCATTCCTATTACAACCTTTTCGTTAGGCGATCCTTTGAAAAAACCGGCAGCTTTGCCCAAATGTGGCGCAAGCAGAAAACTTGTTCCCACAACGGAAGTGGTCTGAATAAACTTTCGACGATTGATCATGTTAATAATTGGTTTACAAAAGCCCAAGTAGAATTAGGCAGATTAATTTTTGAATTTACAATATTTTTAATCTTTATAACAAGTATAATTTATTAAAAACTACTGAATCCAAATAAGTCAATTATATATGCCGTAGTCGGAGCGTCTTTTTTATTCTTTTTGTAAGACGCCCTTCATCCCCCACCAAAAAAAATAACGGGTATAACATGGTCAAATAACTAGCCATCAAGATAAAAGTGACGGATAAGAAGTAAACCCACCTATTTCACTGAATTAAACTGATTTCAATTGAGTAATGATTTACAATTTGAATGATAGTTTGTATTTCAACAGGGCAATTTGATGTTTGTACCCGCAATATCCGGTCACAGTCGTCCAGATCAAAATTAAAGTGGCAGGCGGGCAAATGAGCATGCAATACTTTTAGTATACCATTTGCCTGCCTTTTAGTATTCACATTTGTTTTGAATATCTCCACCATAAAATCTTTGAACTTATTTTGCTTTTTCAGGATAAACTAACCGCATTTAGTTTTTTACGATTATAGATATAAGATACAATTAGTATAATAAAGAAAACGGGAAATAAAGCCAGACCTTTGAGCGGATCACCAACGGCGATGAATGAATAAACAGCGCTGATAAGATCAAATGTAAAACCCGCGTAAGCCCATTCTCTGATTTTTGGAAAACCTGGCACCAATATGGCAATTACGCCTAATAATTTTGCTACACCTAAATACACCCCAAAATAAGAAGGATAGCCTAAATGCAACATGAATTTTGCCGAATCGGCGTTATTCATGATACTTGGAATGGCCGATGAAAGCATTAATGCTGCAAGCAGCCCCGTCGAAATCCAGTAAATAATGTTGATTTTTTTCATTTTTGTGATTGTTTATTGGTTTTAAATTTATTGAATTGGCTGATAAGAAAGCATAACAACGCCATCACCAAATTGACGTATATTAATGAGCTTCATTTTTTTTATATCAATATCCCCACTAAATTGGGCCTTCCCTCTTCCTAAAATAACAGGATTAATAATAACCCTGCACTCGTCAATCAAACCTGATTGAGTTAACGATGAAACAATGCTACTACTCCCAAAAACTACAATATCTTTTCCCGATTGTTCCTTTAATTTTATAACAGTGTCTTTTATATCGCCTTTGCTTAGTACTGAATTCTCCCATTCAACTTTTTCTAACGTTTGTGAAAAAATAATTTTAGTTAAACTATTCATTTTGCCGGCAATAACCGGATCATTTGCTTTAGCTTGTGCCGAAGGCCAATAGGAAGCCATCATTTGATATGTTATGCGTCCGTATAAAACACAATCTACGGAATTTAACAGGTCTTCTGCAAATTGAAAAAACTCATCGTTTACTACATGTCAATCTAATTCATCTTTTGGCACCGCCAAATATCCATCGAGCGAAACCATGTTTGATACAATTATTTTTCTCATGATCTGTTTAATTAACCTTTTTTAATATTTCTTTCGATTATACTGTTTTATATTTTACCTGGCATTTTCCCAACTGATCAAATGTTCAGTCAAAGCCGTGATTCATGGATGATATTCCTCTAGTAAATGTTTTAAGTTCTTCATCAATAGTACCGCCTACCGTTTTATTAAATGCTATATCATTCATATTTTAATAATTCATCTTCTCCCTTTATGATCTTCTTTTCTCTGAATTTTTAAGGGATCTTTTGAATCTAAACAACATGCTTGGAAGTGCAGTTAATGATACAAACAGGAGAAAATACCAGAATATTTACATGCCGTACGTACATTAATAACACTAAATACGGCTGTTTGCAATGTCATCTTTAATAAATTCGCAAAAAAGAGGCAAATATTAACGTATAAAAAACTTTTTTTTAAAAATTGCACTTTAAAGAAATGTGGTATAACTATTGTTATACATTTTCATCTTTACTCAACACTACTTAACCTTTAAATTAAATTACCATGAAAAAAATTACTTACTTAACCTTGATCGTCGTCACAGCGATGACACTAACTGCCAAAGCGCAAATTCAGCAAGGCAATGTTTTAGTCGGTACCGATTTTGCCAGCTTTAAAATTGGATTGGATAAGCCCAATGTAGTTAATATTAACCTAACTCCTACAGCCGCGTGGTTTATAGCTGATGGTATTGCCTTAGGTGGTTATGCCAACCTTGGTATTGTAACAGCTCACAATTCGCCTACCACAACCACTTATGGCGTTGGAGCATTGGGACGCTATTACACTGGTTCAGATGTTTCTGTACTTAAACACGGGCGTTTCTTTGCTGAAGGAACCGTTGGTATTGGTGGCAATGATGTCAGTGATGGCGGCGGCAGCACAAACGGGTTAGATTTAAGCGTTGGTCCTGGATTCGCTTATTTTATTACGCCCAATATTGGTTTGGAACTTTTACTTAAATACAATGGCTTGGTTGGATTTGGAAGTGAAGCCTACCAAAGCAACCTTAATTTAAACTTTGGTTTACAAATTTACCTGCCAGGCAAAGCCACTGCTGCAAAAGTAGCAGGCGATGTAAAATAATAATGTTTTTCACTTTAATAATACAGAAAGCCAACTCTATCGGGTTGGTTTTCTGTATTGTACACAATGCTATTTCAAAAGCTCATAGCATTGATTAGCAATTTCCATTTCTTCGTTGGTAGGAACTACCAAAATCTTTACTTTCGAATCAGGCTGATTAATTTCACGGATATTGCCAGTGCGGATATTATTTTGGCTCAAATCTATTTTTAAACCGATATATTCCATATTGCTACATACCAGTTCGCGGATCAATGCGTCATTTTCGCCTACTCCGGCGGTAAAAACAATTGCATCAAGGCCATTTAATGCAGCTGCATAAGCACCTATATATTTTTTAATACGATAAGCGTACATATCATAAGCAAGTTTGGCCCTCTCATCGCCGGCGTTTATTGCTTTGGTGATGTCTCTCATATCGCTAAAACCCGTTAACCCCAGCATGCCGCTACGCTTATTTAACAGATTGCTTACCTGCTCAATATCGTACCCTAACTGACTAACCAGATAAAAAATCACTGTTGCATCAATATCACCGGAGCGTGTTCCCATAATTAAGCCGCTTAAGGGGCCAAAACCCATACTGGTATCTATCGATATCCCGTTATTTATAGCAGCCATGCTGCAACCATTCCCCAGGTGAATAGTAATTAGTTTCAGGCCATCTTCTTTTAGATAAAGTTCGGCTTGCTTCGCTACATATTTATGGCTGGTACCATGAAAACCATATACTCTTATATTATGATCTTTATAATATGACTCAGGCAACGCAAAACGGAACGCTTCCGGTGGCATGGTTTGATGAAAAGCAGTATCAAATACCGCCACCTGCGAAGCATTTGAGAATATTCTTTCGGCAACCTCAATCCCTCTGAAACCTGCCGGATTATGTAGCGGGGCCAATTGAAAGGTTTGTTTAATTTTTTCCTTTACTTGGGAGGTTATAAAAGTAGGCTTTGTAAAAGACTCCCCGCCATGAACAATCCGGTGGCCGACAACTTCAATTTCATCTGTGTTTTTAATAACGCCTATCCCACCATCGGTCAGCAATGCATTTACTTCCTTTAATCCAACCTCATGATCGGGAACATCAAGTGTTAACTTGATTACTTTTTCCTCATCATTCAGATAAGTTTTATGGGTTATGGTAGCATGTTCCAGCCCTATGCGCTCAACCAAACCAGTGCATACGGGGTTGCTGGATGGCATTTTAAATAGCTGATATTTAATGGAACTACTTCCAGAATTAATAACAAATATGTTCATTTATGCAGATGTTTTTTGATTTATGAATTTTCCTGACACTGAATGGCAGTAATAATAACCGTATTAAAAATATCGTCGATAGTACAGCCCCGGCTCAAATCATTAACTGGTTTGTTTAAGCCTTGCAGCATTGGACCGATAGCCAATGCTCCTGTTTCCCGTTGTACCGCTTTGTAGGTATTGTTGCCCGTATTTAAGTCAGGAAATATTAACACACTTGCCCTTCCGGCGACCTCTGACCCCGGAAGTTTGCTGCTGCCTACAACCGGATCAACAGCGGCATCATATTGTATAGGGCCTTCTACCTTTAAATCGGGACGCTTTTTTCTTACAATCTCTGTAGCCCGACGCACCTTCTCAACATCCTCCCCCTCGCCCGAAGTACCTGACGAATAAGAAAGCATTGCAATTCTGGGTTCAATACCAAAGCGCAAGCTGCTTTCTGCCGAGGATATGGCAATCTCAGCAAGTTGTTCAGCTGTTGGATTAGGATTTACTGCACAATCGCCGAAGATAGAAACCCTATCGGGGAGGCACATAAAAAATATCGAAGATACTACGGAGATTCCTGGTTTGGTTTTGATAAATTGAAGCGCCGGTCTTATGGTATGCTGGGTAGTATGTACCGCGCCCGACACCATACCATCTGCATGGCCTTTATATACCATCATTGTGCCAAAATAGGATACATCAGTCATCATATCCCGCGCCATTTCGAGGTTTACATTTTTATTTTTACGCAGTTCATATAGTGTGTTAACGTAATCATCATAATACTCATCATCAGCCGGGTTAACTATCCTTACTTTATTCAGATCAAGATTAATATCCAGCCGCTTTATAATGCCATGGATGTTAGTTACATCACCAAGTAAAGTAAGGTCCACAATGCCTTGATTAATCAATCGTGCAGATGCTTTTAATATTCTTTCATCAGCGCCCTCGGGTAGTACAATATGTTTTTTTGAACTTTTGGCCCATTCAACCAATTGATACTGAAACATACGAGGAGTAATGCCAGAAGGCTTGAATGTGATTATCCGTTTATCCAGCTCCGGAATATTGATGTATTTATTAAATGTATCAATGGCCAGTTGGATCTTCCTTGTATTATCCGCAGTTATAACTGATCTTATAGCACCAACTTCGTTGCTGGTTTGGAAGGTGCCGGTTTCAACTGCAATTATAGGTACAACGGTCTGCAATCCTTTTATCAGCCTTAAAATGGGTTCTTCGGGTTCATAACCTGCTGTAAGTATAATACCGGCCACTTTTGGATAGCTTGTTGATAAATTGGCTTGCAAGGCACTTATAATAATGTCGCCACGATCGCCGGGAGTAATGATCAGTACATTCTCTTTCAGATAATTTAAAAAGTTTGGCACCTGCATAGCACCGGTAATAAAATTATCGGCTTGGTTAGCAAGCTGGTCTTTCCCAAATAAGATCTTTCCCTGTAGTTTCTCGCTGATCTCCCGCATGGTAGGGCTTTCGAGTCCCCTGTCTTGCTGTATAACAGCAAGCAATATCGCTGGCGGAAGCTGTTCTTTTAACAGATCCTCTACATCCTTTGCATGCTCGGGACTTATTTTATTAGCAACAACTGCCAGTACCTGTGTTTCGCGGGCATCAAAGTTGTGCAGGGCCGTAAGTACACCGTTTACAATCTGTGCAGTTGTTTTACCGGCACCCGACACAACCAAAATTACAGGAGCACGCAGATTTTTGGCTATTTGAACATTAATTTCAAACTCAAAGGCTGTGCCCTCGCCAAGGTAATCTGTACCCTCAACAACAGTAAAGTCGTATTTATCTTCCAGGTACTTAAATTTACGGATAATGGTATCCAGTATTTCACCCTGGCTTTCTGTTTCCATTTGGCTCATTGCTTCTTGCCAGGTAAAAGCATAAGCATCTTCATAAACTAGGGGTAAATCAAAGTAACTTAATATGGTATCAATATGGTCGTCTTTTTTTTGAGTTTGATTTTGGCTGATGATCGGTTTAAAATAGCCTATTTTTTGTGCTTTGCCCAAAAGCATATTTACCAGCCCGATAGAAATGATGGATTTTCCGCTATGGGGTTCAGTACTTGCAATAAAAACAGTCTTAATCATCCTTTACTTTTTAAACACTTAAAGTAAACAACAAAACCGCTAACTATGCAAGTACAAGGCAATTTATTTTTATGAACAAGATTAAAACTATTGAATTTAATCAAATGATTAAATAATTTGATTAATTCACTTTTTGTATATACATTTGTGTTGTAATGTAATTGCGAAAAGAAATGGACGAACAATTAAACGATGTCAACAGCCTTTCGACAGAGGAAAAATTCAAGGAAGCTGCCCGCATTGTGTTTACAAAAAAAGGATATGCAGCTACTAAAACCAGAGATATTGCAGAACAGGCAGGCCTCAATCTGGCGCTTTTAAATTATTATTTCCGCAGTAAGGAGAAGCTTTTTGATATCATTATGGTTGAAAAGGTGCAACAGCTTTTTGCTTTTATCTGGCCCGCCTTAAATAACCCAAATACTTCATTAAACGAAAAGATAGACTGGATTTCAACTAATTATATAGAAATGCTAGCGAGAAATCCAGACCTGCCGCTTTTTGTATTAAGTGAGATTAGGAACAATCCGGAGGGATTTGGAAAGATAATAAAATTAGACACCTACGTAATGCACTCTCACTTTATGAAACAGCTCGCCGAAAAAAAGAAAGATATTAACCCGGTTCAGTTTTTTATTAATTTTTTAGGAATGATGGTTTTCCCTTTCATTACACAACCCATCTTTAAATGTACTGGAGCGGTAAAAGAAGAGGTATATACTCAAATGATTGAGGATAGAAAGAAATTGATCCCTCAATGGATGAAATTAATATTAGAATAGTAGCAAAATTTTTTAGCCTTAATTCAATCAAATGACTAAATCAAAATATCAAACTAAATATCGATCATGAAAAAACACTTTTTTTTATGCGCCGTTCAGTTGTTGTCCGTTGTTTTTGCAGGCCGGGCACAAACAGCCAAGCAATTAACACTTAATGATTGTTATAAACTCGCCGACCAAAATTATCCGTTGGTAAAACAACGGGAGCTTATTGCAAAAACCGCCGAATACACGATTGAGAATATTCAAAAGGGCTATTTGCCCCAGTTAAATGTGTATGGGCAGGCTACCTATCAATCAGCAGTAACAGCTATACCTATTAAACCGCTTGGTGTCAATATTCCCATCCTAAGTAAAGATCAGTATAAGCTTTACGGCGAATTTACCCAGGTTTTATATGATGGTGGTCAACTTAAGCAACAGCAGCAATTGCAAAAAGCAAATGAAGCTATTGATCAACAGCAATTGCAAACTGAATTGTATCAGCTTAAAGACCGTGTTAACCAGTTATTTTTTAGTGTTTTGCTGCTTGATGAACAACTAAAACAAAATGATCTTATCATAAAGGATATAGAACTGGGGCATAACAAAATTCAGGCATCCATAAAAAATGGTATTGCATTTAAAAGCAACGGCGATGTAATAGTTGCCGAACTGCTAAAAAACAAACAGCATACTATTGAGTTGCGGGCTTCGCGCAAAGCTTATACGGATATGCTGAGTTTGTTTATAGGAAAACCTATAGATGAGGAAACTGCTTTTGTAAAACCAGCGCCTATAAATATTTCGTCAGAAATCAAACGTCCTGAATTGCTGGTATATGATGAGCAAGGCAAAGATCTCGACGTACAAAACAAAATGCTCACTGCAAAAACGCTACCTAAGCTCAATCTTTTTTTTCAAGGCGGAATGGGGCGCCCCGGGCTTGATTTACTGAGCAATAGCCTGGCTGCCTATTATATTGGTGGTGTCCGTTTAACGTGGTCGCCATCAGTTTTTTATACCAACAAAAAAAACAGGGCCATTATCGGTATCAACCGCCAATCATTAGATATACAAAAAGAAACATTTCTGTTTAATACCAACCTTACAGTAAAACAACAAAATGCAGACATAGGCAAATATCAGCAACTGCTGGCTTCGGACGATGAAATTATTAACCTGCGTACCAAAGTAAAAAACACGGCCATGGTTCAATTAGAAAACGGCGTTATCACTGGCAATGATTTCTTGAGCGAGGTAAATGATGAAGATCAGGCCCGGCAGAACAAAATACTGCATCAGATGCAATTATTAATGGCTCAATATAATCAACAAACTACAACCGGTAACCTACAATAAAATAACCATGAAAAAAACATTATTACCAATAGCTATAGTATTAACGGGACTGGCATCCTGCAATAAAGGTGAAGATAAATATGACGCTTCGGGAACTTTTGAAGCCGTAGAAACGATTGTATCGTCTCAGGCGGCTGGTACCATAAAGGAACTTAACCTTGAGGAAGGACAAGTATTAAAGGCGGGACAAGTAGTTGGTTATGTCGACAGTATCCAATTATATTTAAAAAAGAAACAATTAGAGGCGCAAGTAAAAGCTACTTTAAGCCAAAAGCCTGATATAGCGGCTCAAACTGCCTCGCTGCAGGAACAATTGCGCCAAGCCGAACGTGAACAAAAACGTACTACAAACCTTTTAAAAGCAGATGCAGCAACACAAAAACAGCTTGATGACGCCAATACACAGGTAACTGTTGTAAAAAAACAAATTGCCGCGCTTCAATCATCGTTAGGTATAACTTCGTCGAGCCTGAATGACCAGGCTAAGCCGTTAAACGTACAGATTGAGCAGATTAATGATCAGTTAGATAAATGCCGGATAGTAAATGAGGTTAACGGAACTGTTTTAACCAAATACACCGAAGTTAATGAAGTAACTGATGCAGGTAAACCAATTTATAAGATAGCGGAACTTAACACCATTATCCTGAGGGCCTATATAACAGGCGATCAGATCCCTCATGTAAAAGTTAATGAGCAAGTAAAGGTTTTAGTTGATGATACTAAAGACTCTTATAAAACCTACACCGGCATTATTGAATGGGTAAGCGATAAAGCGGAATTTACGCCAAAAACCATTCAAACAAAAGATGAAAGAGCCAACCTTGTATATGCAGTAAAAATAAGAGTAAAGAACGATGGCTATTTGAAAATAGGCATGTACGGCGAAATTAAATTATAAAGCCATGGATGCCATCAGCGTACAAAACTTAATTAAAACTTACGACGACAAAACTGCCGTTGATGCTGTTTCTTTTTCGGTTAAGCATGGCGAAATATTTGGTTTAATAGGGCCAGATGGCGCTGGAAAAACAAGCATTTTCAGAATGTTAACCACCCTCCTGCTTCCTGATGGCGGTTCGGCCACCGTTAATGGTTTTGACGTAGTAAAAGATTACAAGCAGATAAGAAATTGCGTTGGCTATATGCCTGGAAAATTTTCTTTATATCAGGATTTAAGCGTTGAAGAAAACCTTAACTTTTTTGCAACGGTATTTAATACTACTGTTGAGGAAAATTACCATTTGATTAAAGACATTTATGTACAGTTAGAGCCATTTAAAAAGCGAAGGGCTGGCAAGTTATCAGGTGGAATGAAACAAAAATTGGCTTTATGCTGTGCGTTAATCCACAAACCTGTTGTTTTGTTTTTAGACGAGCCCACTACCGGAGTCGACCCAGTATCCCGCAAAGAGTTTTGGGAAATGCTTAAACAGTTAAAAGCTCAAAACATCACCATATTGGTATCAACTCCTTACATGGATGAAGCCAACCTTTGCGACCATATTGCGCTGATTCAATCAGGAAAGCTTTTATCGGTTGATACCCCCGAAAACATTATAAAATCATATCCCGAAGACTTGTATGCCGTAAACGCGGATAATATGCATGCGCTGCTCAAAGTGTTGAAGGGATATGACCAGATAATGAGCAGTTATGCCTTTGGCGAATTTGCACACGTATCCTTTAATAATCCAAAGGTAAATCTAAACGATATAACTGCTTATTTACAGCAGCAAGGATTAACCGGCATCAACTTAAAAAGAACACCGGTAACCATTGAAGACAGTTTTATTAAGCTTTTATAAGTCCCAACATGAGCGAACCTGTTATAAAAACCGACAAACTTACCAAACGATTTGGTGATTTTATTGCTACTAACGCAATCACCTTTGAAGTTGAGAAAGGCGAAATATTTGGCTTTTTGGGGGCCAACGGTGCCGGAAAGACCACTGCTATGCGCATGTTGTGCGGGCTATCAACTCCGTCATCAGGCAATGCAACTATTGCAGGCTTTGATGTTTATAAGCAAACCGAACAGATAAAAAAGAACATTGGCTATATGAGCCAGAAATTCTCGCTTTATGAAGACCTTACGGTGCTGGAAAATATCAAGTTTTTTGGCGGCATTTATGGTTTAACTGATAAACAGATCAAAACAAAAAGCGAGGCATTGATAGATCAGTTAGGCTTGCAACTGGAGGCTAAAAAACTGGTGGTATCGCTCCCATTAGGCTGGAAACAAAAACTCGCCTTTTCGGTAGCAGTGCTGCACGAACCCAAAATAGTTTTTTTAGACGAACCTACCGGCGGTGTTGATCCAGTTACCCGCAGGCAATTCTGGGACTTGATTTATGATGCATCCGACAGAGGGGTAACCATTTTTGTGACCACACACTATATGGACGAAGCAGAATATTGCAACCGTATTTCCATAATGGTTGACGGTGTAATTGAGGCATTGGACACCCCACGAAACTTAAAAAACACTTTTGGAGCAAATAATATGGATGAGGTATTTTACGAACTGGCCCGTGGCGCAAAACGAAGCGAATAATTTACAAACATGAAACAACTTTTTATATTTATAAAAAAAGAGTTTGCGCATGTACTGCGCGACAGGAAAACCTTACTTATTCTGTTTGGAATGCCTGTGGTACAAATTCTAATTTTTGGATTTGCCCTTACCAACGAGGTAAAAAACTCCAGAATTGTGATTATGGATCAGGCAAATGATGCCGCTTCACAGCAGATTATTACCAAAATAGAAGCCAGCAGGTATTTTGAAGTAAGCCGCATAATTATGAATCATCAGCAATTGGAAAAAGCCTTTAAACAAGGAGATATCCGGCTGGCTGTTATCTTCCCGGCTAATTTCAATAATGACCTATTACATTTAAATAACGCCCGGATAGAGGTTATAGCTGATGCATCTGACCCTAACAATGCAACCACCTTAACAAGTTACATCAGCGCTATTATACAGGATTACATAAGCGATATGAATAAAACCTCCAATATTCCGTATAGGATAGATCCCGAGATTAGATTTTTATATAATCCGCAGCTTAAAGGCGCCCCAAACTTTGTACCCGGTGTAATGGCGTTGGTTTTAATGTTAGTTTGTGTTATGATGACCGCTGTATCAATAGTAAAAGAAAAAGAAACGGGCACCATGGAGATTCTGTTGGTTTCGCCGTTTAGCCCGTTAATGGTAATTGTGTCCAAGGCGATACCATATCTCATTTTATCATTAGTAAATGTAGTTTCTATATTGCTTTTAAGCGTTTTCGTTTTGGATCTGCCAATAAACGGAAGTATTCCGCTACTTTTTGCCGAAAGCACCTTGTTTATCATCACCTGTTTAACAATAGGCATTTTTATTTCGGTTAAAACCAATTCGCAGCAGGTGGCCATGCTCATTTCACTAATGGGGATGCTGCTGCCGACCATTTTATTCAGTGGTTTCATGTTTCCAATAGAAAATATGCCAGTGCCCCTGCAAATCTTCTCAAATATTATCCCGGCCAAATGGTACTATATTATTGTTAAAGACATCATGATAAAAGGCCTTGGATTTAGTGCGATATGGAAAGAGACGCTTATCCTGGCCGGGATAACAGCTTTACTGCTGATCATTAGTTTAAAAAGTTTTAAAATCCGCTTGTCATGAGAACTATTAAATTTTTATTGCAAAAAGAGTTCAGGCAGATTTTCAGAAACAGGGCTATCCTGGCGATGGTTATGGTAATGCCGGTAATGCAATTAATAATATTGCCGTTGGCCGCAAACTACGAAGTGAAAAACGTTAACGTGGCCGTTATTGATAATGACCACTCTTCCTACTCGCAAAAACTTATTTCAAAAATAATCTCATCGGGATACTTTAAATTAACCGGTTATAATTTCTCGTTTAAAGATGCATATCGTTTAATTGAAGCGGATAAGGCAGACCTGATATTAGAAATTCCGCATGGTTTTGAACGTAATCTAGTGCGCGAAAATGAACAAAAGCTATTTATTGCGGTAAATGCCATAAATGGCACAAAAGCCAACCTTGGCGCAGTTTACCTCCAAAGCGTAATTAAAGATTTTAATGGCGATGTAAGGTTGCAACTGATTCAACCGGGCAGGTTCAACCAACAACCAACTATTGATATCGCTTCATCTAACTGGTATAATACACTGCTAAATTACCATGTATTTATGGTACCTGGAATTCTGGCTATACTGGTAACTATGATTGGCGGCTTTTTAACCGCCTTAAACATTGTTAAGGAAAAAGAAGTAGGCACCATTGAACAAATAAATGTAACACCAATAAAAAAACATCATTTTATTTTAGGCAAGTTGATACCATTTTGGATATTGGGGAATGTGGTATTCACCCTCGGATTGATTGTTGCCTGGCTTATTTATGGAATTGTACCAGTTGGCAGCATCTTATTATTATACGGCTTTGTTGCGGTTTATCTGCTTGCCATTTCTGGTTTTGGTTTATTAATTTCAACATTTTGCGAGTCACAGCAACAAGCTATGTTTGTTATGTTCTTTTTTATGATGGTTTTTGTCCTAATGGGTGGCCTATTTACCTCTATTGATAGTATGCCCGACTGGGCTAAGGTTGTTACCAAATTTAATCCGGTAAGTTATCTTATTGAAGTGATGCGGATGATTATCCTCAAAGGCAGTAGTTTTAAAGACATTGTAAAACAACTTGGAATTATAGCGCTATTTGCTGTAATACTAAACTCATGGGCTATTTTAAATTATAAAAAGACCAGCTGATACATCAACTGGCTCTTCTATATTACACATACAACGGCTGTTTATTTCCAACTTTTACGGCCAAATGAAAAGGTTGCTGTTAATGTTGGCCCGTTATACCCCCATTTTAAGTAACCATCAAATTTATTCCGTACAGCATCAACCGTGAAATTTAAACCTGTATATCCTGCTGTGAAACTTAAATTATGAATAGGCCTGAAAGAAACCGATCCGTTATACGCTAAAATTCTACCGGTAATTCCGTCTATCGTTAATGACAGATAATCAAATTCCCCATTAAGTGCCCAATTGGGGCCAAGGGCAACGCCTCCCCAAATTCCAAAATCAGGGAGTGGCGCTGTAACCCCAAAATCATCGCTTACTCCACCACTAAAATTAGCACCGTTTGCACCAATACCTGTGCTTATTTTCACAACGTGGGCTCCAATTAAAAGGCCTGCCTCATAAGTGGGAGTACTTAATATAGCATATCCATAAGAAAAACGGGTAATATTGGTATTAAAAAAAGCGCTAACAGTAGCATCAACATCATAAGTGTGATTGCCAAATTGTACCGTTTTCTGTAAGGTATAGTCTGCGCTTCTGCTAATACCTATATAGCTAATATCAAACCTTGAACGGCTTGAGGCCCTCCATTGAATATCGCCCAAAAAGGTTGTGGAATATTTATTAAAACCAAGGTCGTTTTCAAAATTAATGTTTGTACCAATGTTTCCGTTGCTACCATTCACTTCAATATCGGTATTGTTTAACGCCAAAAAGCCACCCACCGAAACCTTAAATCTTTCAACAAACCAAGGTGCCTCACGTTGTTTTTTATAACGGCTGTTTATCACTGCATCACCAGCATTATCCGGTGGTAAGTTTAAAGAACTATCCTTTTGGGCTATTTTAATTGACATAATATCACCTATCTGATGATCTGCTGTTTGTGTTATATTTTGCCCTACACTGTTGTAAATCAAGCCAAAAACTATTATCGATGTCAAGAGTACGTTTTTCATATTTAATTTTTTTATAAAAAATTTGTAAGTAGATGTCACAGTTGTTAAAAACTAAAAGCGCAGCACAATCCTTTTTAATCAAATATTATTTTTCCTGACCTGGCTCCCTTTTGCTTTGTTTTCTTAAATATATTCAGACACTATAAATAAACTAATAATTAATACCCGTCAAACTTCAAAAGTTATCGTAATTCCCTTTATACATTATATTTAACTTAACAAATTCCTATCATAATTAGTTATAAGGCGTCCCGTTGTTGTCAATTGATAAGAAACTAAAATCCTTTCGATTTGGGCCAAAAAAGTGCTCAAAAGCACTATTTTAACTTTTTTAAAACAATTTATATATTTTTTTATTTTTTCTATTAAAGAATCAATCGATAGTTGATTTGCTTTACAAAGGTACGGGCTATCTATCAGGTAAAGGTTTATATCACAATCATTACGTTGCACATTGAAAAATGAAACCGATTTACACCCCTTATCGGTTTAATTATTACTCACAGTATAAACTATTAGGAAAATTCTACTTGCATTAGAATAATTATATCTATAATTTTATTGTTGTTACACTTATCTATCTATTCATCTATTTACCTATTTACCTATCTGTCTATGGAACCTAAATTTTTACAATTCTTTTTCTTTTCAACCGGGTTGGGGGGGGGGTAATCTTTTCGGGGATTTTAATTTCCTCGCAGAAATTCTTTTCAAAGAACTTTTTTTTGAGCCTATGCATGTTTTGTTTATGCTTATGTTCTATTTATAATTTCTTTTACATGGAAAGATTGTTGAATAGCTTTCCATTTTTTATCATTATTAATAAATCATGTTCTTATTTGATTGCCCCCAGTGCCTATTTATATATCAGGAATATTTTCGAGGGCGAAAAAGTGCACAAACATGATTGGCTCCATTTCCTGCCTTTCTTTTTTGTCGTTGTAGTTCTTAGTAATATTGCTTTGCAAAACCCCTGGACAATTCAAAAAGCTATAAATGATAATTCCATTAACTGGTTCGAGAAAATCAATCAGCAAAATGTTTATACTGCTCTATCTGTTGCCAAGTATCTGCTTTGGTTTGCCTATATCATCATGCAAAGCTTGTGTATCATTAATTTTGAAAACCGAAGGAAACCCGCTCCTTCTCAATATAATTACCGTTTGATTAATTGGGTTAAAATTTTCAATATTAACCTGATTGTACTGTTTATATTATTGGTAATACAACGGGGATTTAAAACTTCATTTATTAGCATTGATTTTATAAATGATATAACCATGTCTGTAATTTTGCTGATAACTATAGGATTTTTAATTTCAAAGCCCCATATTTTATACAGCCTTAATGATATAGGCACAAGCCTCATGATAAACGACTCTTCTTCTGCCGCTATTGAGGTGAACGCTTCGGTTTCGGGTGTAACGGTTAAGCCACTTTTTAGCACTAAAAAGAAAGATGAGTATATACTTACGCTTAATCAGGTAATAATGGATGAAAAGCCATATCTGAATAAAGGCATTACCGTTAAAGACCTTTCTGACATGACGAGCATTCCGGCGCATCACTTATCATACTTAATAAATATTGAGTTCAATTTACATTTCCAGGATTTTATAAACTTAAAACGGATTGAATACCTTAAATCTAAAATAGGTGGCTCCGAATGGAAACAACTAACACTCGAAGGGATTTGCTGGGAGATAGGATTTACTTCAAGAACAACTTTTTTCAGAGCGTTTATTAAGCTTACTGGAGTTTCCCCGTCAGAATATTTTCGTAATATGAAGAAAAACAATACTGCCTGATCTCCCTATTTGTTTCCACATTTTTTGATAAGTTCCAAATTTCAACTTGCAACGGATTTGCAGGCCTTAAAATCCTTATAAATTATTTTTTTGACTTGTTTTGCTTATCAGTAACTCGCTAAGGATTTGGCTGTTTTAAATTGTTGTAAAGTTAAATTTCAGTTTTTTGCTGTATCGTCTTTTTAAGTGTTTAAAATCATTGATAATAATAGGCTGAACCTATTATTATCAATAAAACCAAATTATGTAATGATAGCCTGAGTGTTTAAGCCCGCTTTTTTGTGCGCAAATGGCTGTTAATTATTCATTGAATTTGAAGGCAAGGCAATAATGAGTTTACATCATAAATTTTGGCTAAAAATAAAAAGGTTTTGGATTTTATGCCGCCTCATACTGCCTTTTAAAAATAAAAACAAAAGACCTGTGATGCGTATCATATACAAAAAGAACAAGCCTATTAATTAGTTTAATATAGTGGCCTTTTTGTAATGTAATGGAGTATGACTTACGATTTTATTAATACTATCTATCGATTAAACTAAATATTTATGAAAAACTCAGCGAAGCGATCATTGCAAACACGCGTCTTAAAGGAAAGGCAAATATTACCTTTTTTAGAAAAAAACAATTTGAGATAATTTTATTTTTTGTTCCAATTAAAGTTTAATAATGTGAAACATAGATTATTTATTTATGGATCATTGTTTATAATCAATTTGCTTTTTGCTTTTGTAGCCCGCGCGCAGGTGCAGAATTATAGACAGTTTGGCGATGAAATTGATTTTAACGATGATCTGGATTCAAAATGGAGCCTGGAATTTAATGGAGGCGAAAGCTTTACAACAACACCAACGCAAAAGAACATATTTAGCAGACTATCGCAACTTTATGCGCGCGAATGGATTCATTACAGGCTAAATGATAAATGGAAATTCTCTCTCTTTTATGCATATTACTATAATAAATATGTGCCGGAGATAGATCAGCGTAAAGCACCCGAGTGGAGAAGTGCCATGCAGGCGATATATTATATCCACAACAAGCGTGCTGTAATAACCACACGATGGCGATTAGAAGACCGCCATATAAGAAGTGTAGATAGTATTTACGAAGCTGTAGAAAGATTACGCTTACAAATCAAAGTTGTGTATCCGATTAACGGAATGAGTATTGCCGAAAAGGTTTTCTATGGGATTGGAGCGGAGGAAGTTTTTTTTAAAGATAAAAGCCACGTGAGCGGAAACGATATATTTGATCGTAACAGGGTAACCATTGGGGCAGGATATGGCTTAACTAAAAGCACGCAGCTTGAAATCACCTACGTTAATGAATATTTGCCCAGAAGCCCGGTGTCTGATAGTTACAATTTAGTACAGGTAAATTTGGTTTTCAATAACCTGTTCTCAAAGCTTAAACATCATTTTTTAGATAACAACAAGCGCGATAGCGCGACGGCAGACTGATTTTTTTGTTTTGCGCTTTTTGGCCCGGGTTTAATTTGAACGGAAGCGCCGGCATATCAACTCCGCATATTAGTGCTACTGTTGTTTATAGAGATGGATGGTTCACAACTATTAATGGCTACAGCTTAACTAATTTTTTGCATACCGTAGTTGCTGAGTTTAGATATACGATAGTAGACAAGCTTTCGATAGCAGCCAAAAACGGCTTCTTTATTTTGCATGGTAATTACCGGGACTATCGTGATATAGATCGCAAATGCTCCTTTTTAAAGTTTTCGTTAGGTTACCGCCTGTAATTACAGAATAATAAAGTTGCAAATTGAAATCTGCAACTTTATTACCGCCCGATATTTATCTATTCAATAAATAATCATTCAACTTTGTAGTAAACATTAATGATTTACAATTTTTAATTAATAGAGTTCATTGTAAAAAATAAACATCAATTTTTATGAAAAGCTTTTATAACAAATGTCTTGATTTGGCTATTGTAGCAATAATAGTGCTGTCAATACTGGGGGCTGCTACAAATTGTTTTGCACAAAGAAAAATAGGCGGTGGTGGCGGTGAGAGAGCAAGGCCCCAGCAACATTCAACGCCGGCAAGGAATAACCAGGGGCGGAACAATAATGCCGGCAGAAACGGGAATAATAATAACCGTAACAATGGAACGAGAAACAACAACAATGGCCACAATAATAACTCAAGGCATAATAATGTCCATAACGGTAATACGCATAACGGCAATACAAATGTTAACATAAATGTTAATAACAGCCGTAACACCGTTGTACGGAATAATAATGTGGTTCGAAATGTAAACCGCCCGTATGTAGGTGCTCCACGGGTTTATGGAGGCCGCAGATACTATGCTTATCATCCGTATTATTATCATCCTTACCGCCCATTCTATTGGGGCCCGGCATATCATCCATGGGGCTTTTTCGTAGCGGCGCTGGCCACTACAGCCATTATAGTTAGCGTAGAAAGCCACCAATATCATTATGATCAGGGTGTGTATTATACGCAATCAAGTAGCGGTTATACTGTAGTACAGGCGCCCCCAGGAGCTGTAATTACAACCCTACCCCCAAATTCGCAAACGGTAGTGGCGGGCGGAACCGGTACGGTTAATAACTATTATTACGGCGGCACCTTTTATGAAAAGGATTCTGGAGGCTACAAGGTAGTCCCCCCTACAGCAGGAACCATTATTGAAAGTATGCCGTCCGGCGGAACAGAAGTAAAAATGGGCGATGTTACTTATGTGAAAGTGGGTGACACTTATTATCAGCCAATTCAACAAAATGGTAAGGACGTATACGAAGTAGTTGATGTAGAAGCTGATAAATAAAAGTTGAACACATATAAAATAAGCGCGACGATAACAAAATGTTAGCGTTGCGCTTTTAAATGTTTATACAAATAAACTTAATTAACCCTCTAAATTCTTCATATTATGAAAAGTAAAACCGTTAAATATGTCGCCCTTTGTGGCATGTTTTTATTAATCATTATGTTTTGCGGAGCTTATAAAGCAGATGCACAAACAAAGGCTGATAAAGCCGCCAGTGCTATGACAGATAGCCTTGCATACCTCAAATTAAGCGACCAGCAAAAAAGCCAGGCGCTGGGTTTTAATAAAACCGCTGCCACAGCTATTGGTCAGTTAGCCAAAAAAGCAAAACAGGATACCAGCTTACATGGCAAAGCCCTTGCCAAGCAGGTAATGGGTATAATGAAACAAAGAAACACTTCATTAAAGGCAATACTTACACCAGACCAACAAAAACTTTTTCAGCAACACCAGTTACAACAATTGGCCGAATTACAAACAAAAATGATGACCGCGCAACTTGACCTTACCGACGACCAGGTGCCGCAGGTTTATGCCATCAACCTAAAATACACCGGTGAAATGATGGGCGAAATGAGCAAGCTAAAAGAAGCCAAGGGAAAATTGAAAAAGATGCGTGACGCTAAAGCATTGAAATCCGACTCCGCCGATAAAGATAAAGACATGAAGAAGATCTTAACCTCCGATCAATATACAAAATACGAAAAGAACAAAAAAGATATGCAGGATGAGATGAAAGAAAAAATGAAGGAGAAAAAGGCCGCATCAAAATAATAGCGTAATCACAATTATAAATAAAGAATGTCTGGCAACTATTTGCCAGGCATTTTTATTTAAACACCCATTGGTTTTTTGTGAAGCAAAAAAGGTTGCCCCCTGCAAGGTGAGCAACCCCAAAAACACAACCTATCAACTAATCTATTTAAACTTAATTCTTATTTAATCTCATCTAACTGATCTTTGTCTTTCGCTTCTATTGCTTCTATTTCTTAGGAAATATGAATGCTACTACAACCCGCCAGCCCCAATCGGCGCGCGCCCCGTCTACTGCCGCTACATTAAAGCGTGGCCCTGCGGCCAACTGTACTTTTTGTTTTCCAAGACTTGTTATGCCGCTAACAGTTGGTGTTAAGAACATTGTAGTCGTATTCGCTTTCCAATTCTGTGTCCACTCTAATGTGCCACCTAAGCCTGCACCAGTTTTCCAGTTATAGGTTAAAAATGGTTGTATAAACGCCTGGCTTACGCTTGGGGTACTACTACTGCCTGCAATACTCCATATTTGATTTACCAGCGCACCATAAGTCTATCCATGTGATTGTTGCAAGACTACTGCTGTGGGGCCAATACCCAATTTTTTACTGGAAAAAAAAGTATTTGTTGCAGTGGGCACTAAAAACGCCGGACCTGCTCCCCACGTTAAGCCATTAGGTGTATTGGTAGGACTAAAGAAAGCACTTACCAATGCATCGCCTAAGCCATTTTGCTTTTCGCCAACGCCTGTAATATTATATTGAGTTACAATAGGCAGTACCATGCGGGTTATCAGATTTAAATTTTTACTGAGGCTGATGGGAACCACGGGTTGGAAATTCAGCGTATTTCGCATCCCGTTTAGCGCACCAATACCATAATCTATATTTTCTTGAAACGGAACGCTGATAAGGTTACCTACTGGGTTTGCCAGTTTCTTTGCCAGTTCAGCGGCATCATCTTGTGCGTAAAGTTTTGCAGAGCAAACCAGTAATAGTAATATAACTCCGGTATTTTTAAGTAGTTGTCTCTGATACATAAATTTAGATTTATTATTAAATAATTTTCAGCTGCCGGCAAGACTGACCTATCTCCGCAACCGTGACCTAAAATTATGCAACAATTGAATGATTACCGTTCCATTTAAACTATTATCCGTTCCATATTTAAATATGAAACGGATTGATTTTAAAGTGTTTTGCTATTATAATCTTCAACCAATTTGAGATATCCTTTGCCTGCAGCACGACTAAACCAACGCAATTCACTGTAACTGATCGGAATAAGGCTAATCTTCTCTTTACTGATAATCGAAATTTCGCCTCTTTTAATGTTGGTTTCGTAGCAAACAAATAACGTAACAAACTCTTCGCCCTCCCTACCACAAAAGCTGGGTTATATTTTGCCTTTTCTTTAGTGTACAATAGTACAGGTCGCCACGCATTTTCAGCAGTTTCCAGATCCAGGTTATCAGCAGCCATTAATTTCAACTGATTGAGTGAGGGCACAAATTTCAGTATCACATCTTCAACCTGCGACCTTATTGCTGAAACAATTGCAATCTGCATCAACAA
>OLKV01000131.1_pt1 | contig 41977 bp, 30 predicted proteins | sample 1604391 | NCBI WGS metagenome assembly OLKV01 (sample SAMEA104055711, study PRJEB20765) | soil metagenome | isolation source: soil | reverse complement strand
AACCAGCCCGCTCTTTTTTATAGTGGATTATTATAAAATCTGTTGCTACGTAGATGTTTCCTTAATATTAATAATTGCTAAATATAAAGAGCAAAAGGTAGCTGATTTGTCTGTAAGTGTAAAAAAAATGTTGCAGGTTTTTTGTTGCAGCTGATAATCTCATTTTTTTTTCTGATCTGCCGCAAATTTATACAAATATTGCTACTGATTTTGGAGTGCTTTAAAAACTATTTACAGTCTTAATTAAGTCAAATAGCTTCAAATAAGTGTTTTAATGACAGTTTATAGCGATGTTAGTGATGCAATTTTATCTATTTGTTTTATGATTATTAATGCTTTAACCAGGGTACCTAATAATCAAAAACAAGGGGCACAAATGGCATTTTTAATATTAATGAGGTGCTAAAGGAGGGTTAAATCAAATTAAAAGCAATTATAACAACAATATTACATTTCTTCTTTTGCAACATATTGCCGTTAATTTTGACAATTTGTTAACATAGATATTATAATACTTAATTATTTATTAGCCTGCCACATAACTAAATAATTATTTTGTAATTCTTATAATGTTACTTGTGTAAACAGTACACTCTATTTACATTAGTATCAACACCAAAAGTATTTTTTGCACCAACAAAGAATTATAGAAACCTGATATTATTATAACATTTATTAATTGGCAATTCGGTTTGAAACGCCAGGAAAGTGAAGCAACGATAAGTTTTTTTAATTTATTAATGTAACTACATGATAAAACTTTTACATTTTTTTCTTTTCAAGCATTCACCAACACCCGGCCTGTTTCATACAAGTCGAGGCCAGCTAATACCGGTATTTTCAAATTATACGGTTTCTCACAACATCCAAGTAATTAATAAGCTTAAATCAAATAAATTAATCAACTAAATCTCAATCTCATGTTTAAAAGTTTACTCCTAAAGGGAAGAACATTATGCCTGCTGTTATGCTGCATAGTTTCTTCATTGGTAGTTACAGCGCAAACAAAACAAACAGGTAAGGTTATCGGAAGCGATGACAAACTACCTGTTGTTGGTGCATCCGTAAGGATAAAAGGCACCAACACCGGTGCTGTAACGGACGTTAATGGTGATTTCACCTTATCATTAACGGCAGGTAATGTACTTGTAATAAGTTACATTGGTTACCAAACAAAAGATGTCACTGTTACAAGTGGCGCATTTTTAACCATCTCGTTAACGCCTGCAAACAGCACGCTAAACGAAGTGGTAGTAACAGGTTACACCTCGCAACGTAAAAAGGATATCACAGGTGCAGTAGCAGTTGTTGATATCACCGATGCAAAAAAGCTTCCTGTTACATCATCAGAACAATTACTTCAAGGTCAGGCCTCTGGTGTTACAGTAATTAACCAGGGTGCTCCGGGTGCTCCAAGCACAGTATTTGTTCGCGGTGTTACCAACTTTGGTAATAGCCAACCACTGTATGTTGTTGATGGAGTTCAAACCAGCAGCATGTCTCAGGTTAATCCTACTGATATCGAAAGCATCAGCGTATTGAAAGACGCAGGTGCAGCAGCCATTTATGGTGTATCAGGCGGTAACGGTGTAATTGTGGTAACTACCAAAAAAGGTAAGGCTGGCAGAACCATACTAAGCTATGATGCTTATTATGGCGATCAGGTGCCTCCCGGCGGTAACGTTTGGCATTTAATGACACCTTCACAACAATCTACGTTAGCCTTTCAGGCTCAAGATGCAGGTGAAGAGGTTTTATATCCAGGTGGTGCAGGTACATTGCCTGTTTATGGCTACCATGGCGCAGCAGCTCCTGCCGGTACAGCATTCAGCGCTGCCGGAGTAACTAATGATCCTTCGATTGAAAAATATTATAATTTCGATGCCGCAAATCCAGGTAACGACTTTTTAGTACAAAAATTCAATCAGGCAGGTACTGATTGGTTCCACGAAATTTTCAAACATGCACCTGAGCAGAGCCATACCGTAACAGCAAGTGGCGGTAGTGACAAAAGCACGTTCTTATATTCATTACAATATCTTAACCAACAAGGTACTTTAATAGAAACTTTTGAAAAACGCTACCAGGCGCGTGTTAACAACACCTACAGCGTACTTAATAACCATGTTCGTTTTGGTGAAAACGGCTATGTGTTTTATAGAGAAAATAACGGTGGTAGCCCTTATAACCAACAATATGAAGGCGGTTCCATATCAGAAACGTACCGTGAAATGCCACTTATCCCTGCTTATGATATAGCAGGTAATTATGGTGGTGGTTATGCAGGCCCTTTAGCTGAACCTTTGGGTAACGCAAATAACCCACTTGCAATGCAGCAAAGAACACTTAACGACAGAAATAAAACATGGAACATGCAAGGAACATTATTTGCCGAAGCTGACTTCCTTAAATATTTTACTTTCCGTACTGCGTTCGGTGGCAATGCTGCTAATAATTTCTATTATTTTACTGGTTACAACCCGTATGAAAATTATGAGTCGCATGGTAACCCAAATAGCTATAATGAAGCTTCAAGCTATTCTTTTAACTATAATTACACTAATAGCTTACATTATAAGCAAACTTTTGGTAAAAATGTTATCAGTGCTTTTGCCGGATATGAAATTAAGGAAACAGGTGGCCAACAATTAGGTGTATATGCAACTAATTTCGTTACCACTGATCCTAATTTCCTAACAGTTGCAGCTACTACACTTCCAACTTCTATCAGTTTAAGTGGCGGAAATGGTACATTCCTTTATCAGCCTACTTCTACCGAGTCAGTATTTGGTCGTGTTGATTATAGCTATAATGACAGGTACCTGATAGGTGCTACTATACGTCGTGATGGTTATTCATCATTTGATCCAAGCCGTCAATGGGGTACTTTCCCTTCAGTTTCTTTAGGCTGGAGAATCTCGCAAGAAGATTTCATGAAAAGCATTAGCTGGATAAATGAGCTTAAATTGCGCGGCAGTTATGGTGAAACCGGTAGCAACGCAAATATCACTGGTACCAATGCTATAAATACCTACAATTATGGTTTTGGTAGCACTGCTTACGGTATCGGTGGCGGTTTAAATTCTACTCAAACAGGTTATGCACTAACAGGTATAGGTAACCCAAGTACTACTTGGGAAACTGATAAAATCTTGAACTTTGGTATCGACGCTTCATTGTTTAATCATTTGGATTTAAATATTGAGTGGTACAAAAAAACCATCAGTGGTTTATTATTCCCACTTAGCCTGCCTGCAGTTGCCGGTGGTGCATCCTCTCCAACTGTAAACATCGGTGACGTACAAAACAAAGGTTTTGATATAGCATTAACTTATCATGATGTTATCGGTTCTGACTTTAGGTTCAGTGTTGGCGCAAATATTTCTGCGTACAAAAACCTTATTACTAAATTACCTGCTCCTGGCTACATTGATCTATTTACCAACTCACGTATCGGTAGTTTCGTAAGAGAGCAAGTAGGCGAGCCTATGGGCGAGTTTTATGGTTACCAAATAAAAGGCATTTACCAAAACGCAGGTCAGGTATCAAGTCTACCAGGTTATGCTGGTGCTGCTCCCGGTTCTTATATCTATCAGGATACTAACGGCGACGGAAAAATTGATGGAACTGACCGTACTTTCATGGGTAACCCTAACCCAAGTTTTGTTTACGGTGTAAACCTTAACGCCAGCTACAAGAAATTTGATATTTCGGTGGTATTGTACGGTGAACAAGGTAACAAGGACTTTAACTACATTAAATATTGGACCGATACTTACCACAGTTTCCCTGGTGGAAAAAATGTCGATCTGTTAAACAATTCAGCAATTGTTGATCCAGCTACTCATACAGTAACTAATCCTGGTGCAACTTTGCCATCTTTAACTTTCAACCAAAATTTGGGTAGTGGTGCTGCACCAAGTACTTTTTATGTTGAAAATGGCTCATTCTTAAAATGCCGTGTTGCTCAAATAGGTTATAATTTTGACCCGGGTATGTTAAAATCAGTGGGCATAAGCAATTTGCACCTGTATGTTCAGGCTACTAACTTGTTTACTATTACCAAGTATAGCGGTTTGGATCCTGAGTTAGTGCCGTCTGTTCAAAACCAACCTCAATCTGGTACTGCTTTCCCTCAACAGAGTGCATCTACAGGTGTTGATTGGGGAGCTTACCCTAACAACCAAAGAACATATTTGATAGGTATTAACATGACATTTTAATAATTAAAACGAAGAAAATAACAGTGTTATGAAAAAATTAAATTATAAAATAATCGCCTTAGGTTCATTAGTTTTTCTTACAGCGCTACACTCCTGTAAGAAGGCTTTGGACAAAGCTCCGGCAGGGGTATTATCGGGCTCATTTTTGGCCAACAAAGCTGGTGTAGATGGATTGTTAATAGGAGCCTATTCATTATTAGATGGCTACTACAACGGCCAACCCGGTACAAATTATGGCTCGGGTATAAGTAACTGGACGTATGGTGGGGTTGGAGCTGATGATGCGTACAAAGGTTCAACTACTGATGACCAGACGCCTGACTTGCCGGCTATTGAGAAGCACTTAGGTATTAACTTAAACAACTCTTACCTTTACTCCAAATGGCAAGTTAATTACGCTGGCATTCAGCGTGCAAATAACGTAATACAAGAAGTGCCGTTGGTAAAGGATGGAAGTGAATCAGCTACAGCGGGACAAAATGCTATTGCCGAAGCACGTTTTTTACGTGGTGTTTATCATTTTGAACTTGCTAAAATATGGCAAAATGTACCTTACGTTGATGAAACTGTTACCTATTTAGCTGGTAACTACAATGTAGGTAACCCGGGTCCAATCTGGGGTAAAATTGAAGCCGATTTTGCCTTTGCTATGACTGTTTTGCCTAAAACTCAACCACAGGCCGGCCGGGCTAATTACTATGCTGCTGAAGCATTTTTAGCAAAAGCATATTTGTACGATCACCAATACGCTAAAGCTTTGCCGTTACTAACCGATTGTATTAACAATGGTGAAACAGCAAGTGGTGTTAAATACTCTTTGGAGCCTTACAATAACAACTTTAATGCATCAACCAAAAATGGCCCTGAATCAGTATTTGCTGCTCAAATGACAGTAAATGACGGTTCTGCCGGTCAAAATGATGACGCAGGCGACGTGTTAAACTTCCCTGGTGGCGGTACCTATACCAGCTGCTGCGGATTCAACATACCTTCGTATAACTTAGCTAACGCATTTAAAGTTGATGCCAGCGGTTTGCCAATGTTCCAGATAGACCCTGCTACAGGATTCCCTACTTATAATGATGTGAATCTTGGAAGTGACCATGGTATTGCTGCTACTGCTCCATTTACACCTACTGCCGAAGCCGTAGATCCTCGCCTTGACTGGACAGTTGGTCGCAGAGGTATCCCTTATCTTGATTGGGGACTATGTGGTGGTGAGCAATGGACACGTGGTGACCAGGCGCCATATACACCTAAGAAAAATTCGTTTTACAACGCTGCTAAAGCCGCAACTACCGACAATTATGGTAACTGGGCTACTAACCAGGGTTCAGCAAACAACTACAACATCATTCGTTTTGCTGATATAATATTATGGCGTGCAGAATGTGAAGTAGAAACAAATGATTTACCAGCTGCTGAAGCTGATGTTAACTTGGTAAGGGCAAGAGCTATGGATCCAACAGGATGGGTTCATACTTATGTAGACAGTACCGATCCAACAAAAGGATTTACAAACACTCCTGCTGCTAATTATGTAGTTAGTAAATACAGCGGACAATTTGCCGCTAACGGTCAGGCTTATGCACGTTTAGCCGTAGCTACCGAAAGACAAATTGAGTTTGGTATGGAAGGTCAACGTTTCTTTGACTTACAACGTTTGGACGGCAGATTTGGCGGTCCGATGCCTAAAGGATATATGGCTGGTGTATTAAATGCTTACTATAAAGCTGATACTCGCATTACGAACCCTGTACTTGGTAATGCACAATTTACTGCAGCCAGAGATGAGGTTTATCCTATTCCATCTGATGAGATCAGTAAAGAAGGCGGTGCTTTAAAGCAAAATACCGGTTATTAATAAATAATAGACTTGTAAGGTGGGGTAATACTGCCTTACAAGTTTCTTTACTAAGTTTTTGTTTTTTATTTCAAAAAAACACAGAAAAAGAAAGGGGTAGAGATTTGGTCTCTTCCCCTTTCTTTTTTAATTTAGCATACTATCATTTTTGTTTTTTCCTGATCTAAATGAAATTTTCCCCTTATTATTTGCTCATTCTTTCTGCAGTTATTATAGCTTCGTGTAAAAAAAAAGCTACCCTGTTTGAAAAGATTCCTTCGTCGTATTCGGGCGTGTATTTCAATAATAAAATTGTTGAAAACGACTCCATAAACCCTTTAGATAAACTGAATATTTATAATGGTGGTGGTGTAGGTATAGGAGATTTTAATAACGATGGCCTGCAGGATATTTATTTGGTTGGCAATGCCGTTTCAAATAAGTTATACCTTAATAAGGGCAATATGAAATTTGTTGACGTTACCAAAGAAGCCGGTGTTGGAGGTATAGGCGGATGGGGCCGGGGTGTAGCTGTTGTTGACATAAATAACGATGGATTATTGGATATTTATGTTTGCAATACCTTGCTCAACGACTCAGCAAAAAGACGCAACTTGCTTTATATAAATCAAGGACCCGATAAGAATGGCGTTCCTCACTTTAAGGAAATGGCCAAAGAATACGGCCTTGATATAAAAGTGCATTCAACAATGGCATCGTTTTTTGACTATGATAATGACGGTGATCTTGATATGTATTTAACTGTTAATGAAGCACAATCATCAGATAATACCTCAACCTTCAGACCAATAGTTAAAGATGGGTCGCAAAAAAGTACTGGTCGTCTTTACCGTAATGATTGGGACCCGGTTTTAAAGCATCCTGTTTTTCATGATGTATCAAAACAGGCCGGTATTTTAATTGAAGGTTATGGCCACGCTACCAGTATTGTGGATATTAACCGCGATGGATGGAAAGATATTTATGTAACAAATGATTTTTTGACCAATAACATATTGTACATCAATAACCACGATGGTACGTTTACCGATAAGTCAAAAGAGTATTTTAAGCATACTTCAACAAACTCAATGGGGCAGGATATTGAGGACCTTAACAATGATGGCCTTGCTGATGTTTTTGAACTTGACATGGACCCGCAGGATAACTACCGTAAAAAAATGTTTATGCCATCAAACAACTACCAGGTATATCAGAATTTTGATTTTTACGGATACCAATACCAATTTACGCGTAATACCCTGCAAATTAATCAGGGCCCGCGGGTAGGACAGAACGACTCTATAGGCGACCCTGTATTTAGCGAAACAGCTTTTTTAAGCGGGGTATCACAAACAGACTGGAGCTGGTGCCCGTTGATAACAGACTTTGATAATGACGGCTACAGAGATATAGTAGTCACCAATGGTTATCCCCGTGATGTTACCGATCATGATTTTACAACTTTTAGGGCGCAGGCCTATTCGGTTGCGTCAAAACAACAGATATTGGATCAAATCCCTGTTGTAAAGATTCCCAACTATGCTTTTAAAAACAATGGTGACCTGAAATTTACCGATGTTACAAAAGATTGGGGACTTGATGTTCCAACTTTCTCCAACGGGGCTGCTTACGCTGATCTGGATAACGATGGCGATATGGATCTGGTTGTTAATAATATTGATGATGAAGTGCTCATATATAAAAACACGAGCCGCGAAAAAGACAAAAAGAGCAGCCATTATTTAAATATTAAATTTAAAGGAGGTACACAAAACCGCGATGGAATAGGCGCCTGGGCCGATATTTATTATAATCATGGCAAACACCAGGTTTATGAAAATACTCCTTTCAGAGGTTATTTGTCAACTATTCAAAATATAGCTCATTTTGGCCTCGGTAAAGATTCGTTGCTCGATTCGGTTGTAATAAAATGGCAGAATAGTAAAAAACAAACGCTTAAAAATGTAAAAGCCAATCAGGTTTTAAAAGTGGATATTGCCAATGCAAAGGATGTGTATTCATTTAATCAACCTAAAATCAATACACAATCATTGTTTAAGGAGGTTACCAGATCTGTAGGTGTTAACTACAAGCACAAAGAAGAAGACATAGCTGATTTTAATGTACAAAAACTGTTGCCTCATAAACTATCCCAATACACACCTGCCATAGCTGTAGGCGACGTAGACGGAAACGGCTATGATGATTTAGTGGTTGGCGGAAGTACGAAATATCCGGCGCAGTTATTTTTACAGCAGCCCGACGGCAAATTTATACAAAGAGACCTTTTACCACCGGGTAAAGACAATCCGGCAATCCGGGTTAAAGATGAAGGGTTGTTGTTGTTTGATGCTGATGGAGATGGCCACCTTGATTTGTATGTTGCCAGTGGTGGTTATGCCAGTCCGGCGGGTTCACCTTCCTATCGCGACAGGCTTTATATTAATGATGGGAAAGGCAATTTTACTGAAGCCCCGGATGCCATACCTCAAAACTTTACCAGCAAACTTTGTGTAAAAGCCGTAGATTATAATAAAGACGGGAAACTTGATCTTTTTGTATCAGGGCGCGTTGAGCCATGGCATTATCCTAAACCGGTTTCGAGCATAATTTTGCGTAATGATAGTAAAAATGGCCATGTTAAATTTACTGATGTTACAGCATCGGTAGCCAAAGATTTAAATAATATAGGCCTTGTATGTGATGCTATATTCACAGACTTTGACAACGACGGCTGGCCCGACTTGATTTTGACCGGGGAATGGATGCCGGTTACATTTTTGAAAAATGACCATGGCGTATTTAAAAATGTTACCAATAATACTGGTATCAGCGACAAAATTGGCTGGTGGAACAGTATTGTTGCCGGTGATTTTAATCACGATGGTAAAACCGATTACATAGTTGGTAATACGGGCTTAAACACATTTTATAAGGCAACAGATAAATACCCTGTTTACATTACCGCAAAAGATTTTGACAACAATGGTAGTTATGATGCCTTCCCATCTGTTTTTCTGAAAGACCAGGAAGGAAAGTTGCAGGAATTTCCGGTGAATACGCGCGATGATATTATTAAGCAGATGATAGGCATGCGTGTTAAATTCCAGAATTATAAATCGTTTGCAGTGGCCACTATGGATTCGGTAATTACGCCCGAAATGCGTAAAGGGGCTTTGCGGTTAAAGGCAAATATGATGCAATCATGTTATCTTCAAAACCTTGGCAACGGCAAATTTAGTATGATGCCATTGCCTACCGAGGCACAAATATCGCAGCTTAACGGGATGGTGGTTGATGATTTTGATGGCGATGGTAATTTGGACGTAGCAATTAGTGGTAACGATTATGGGCCTGATGTTTCAACAGGCAGATATGATGCTTTTAATGGCCTTATGTTAAAAGGCGATGGAGAAGGTCACTTTAAACCTTTAACAATTCAGCAAAGCGGCATTTATATACCCGGCGATGGTAAAGCCCTGGTGAAATTGCTAAGTGCTAAAGGCAGCTACATGCTTGCCGCTTCCCAAAATAAAGATGTAATGAAGATATTTGAACTGAAAAGACCTGTTCAAACAATTAAATTACAACCGTTGGATATGTATGCAATTATAAGGTACAAAAACGGCAGGATAGGCAAGGAGGAGTTTTATAATGGTACATCGTTCTTGTCGCAATCAGGAAGGTTTTTAAATATTGATAAAACAATGGAATCTGTTTCCATAACGGATACTTACGGACATACGCGTAAAGTCTCACTAAATTAAATTTGTTGATATGAAATCCTATAAAATATTAGCCATCACTTTGGCTGCGATCCTCATATCGGGATGTGTTCATAAACCGAAAGCTATTTTGTTAAATGACGCAGAAGTGCTGCATCAAAATGAAAATGAGCTTACACAGGTAATTATTTATGATGTATTTACGCCACCGGTAGCCGCTCGTATTTATGGATATACTTCGCTTGCTTCGTACGAGGCAATGCGTTATGCCGATCCAAAATATAATTCAATTATTACCCAGCTTAAAGGTTTTGGTAAACCGCCTGTACCTCAAAAAGGGAAAAAATACAATTTTGCGCTTGCTGCTACCAAAGCATTCTTTACCGTGGCACACAAGGTGACTTTTTCTATTGATACGCTTAAAAAATATGAGAGCAGGGTTTACACGATGTATAAGGATAATCTGGACGACTCAACCTACGCGCGCTCTGTTGATTTTGGCGAGCAGATAGGTAAACTGATTTTAAAAAGAGCGGCGTTTGATGATTATCCACAAACACGGGGCAAACCTAAATATTTGGGAGACAATGGCCCCGCCAAATGGCACCCCACACCGCCCGACTATATGGATGGTGTTGAGTTTTGCTGGGGCGATATGAAAGTGTTTGCCATTGACTCATCGGCACAGTTTAGCCCCGGGCCTCCGCCGGCATATAGCGAAGATAAAAACAGCGCGTTTGTTAAGCAGTATACGCAGGTGTACAGTCAAAGCAAAAGTTTAACTGAGGAACAAAAAACAATTGCAAAATTTTGGGACGATAATCCGTTTGTTATTCAACACGACGGACACATGATGTTTGCCGATAAAAAGATTACACCGGGAGGACACTGGATAGGTATTACAACTATTGCATGTAAACAAACACACGCCAACGCCGTAAAAACCGCCCAGGCGTATGCGCTAACCTCAATTGCATTATATGATGCGTTTATTTGCTGCTGGGAGGTGAAATACAAGTATAGTTATTCAAGGCCGGTTACTAATATTAATGAGAAGATTGACCATTACTGGTTGCCACTATTGCAAACTCCCCCGTTCCCTGAATATACAGCCGGGCACTCAACTATTAGTGCTGCGTCGGCAGTGGTACTTACACACCTATTTGGTGATAACTTTGCGTTTCAGGATACCAGCGACGTAAAATATATTGGCATGCAAAGACATTTTACTTCTTTTATCCAGGCATCAGACGAAACCGCCATGAGCCGTTTTTATGGAGGAATTCATTATCTTAATAGCTCACTTACCGGCGCACGCCAGGGTAAGGAAATTGGGAATTTTATCTGCCAAAAACTTAAACTAACTAATTAATTAATACACGATATTTTTATGAATTTCAGAAATACTTACAATATTACATTTTACCTGCTGTTAATTATGGCTTCACTATCGGGTACTGTGCTTATTGATAGTTGTAAAAGTAAAAACCAAAGCGTACCCTTTGATAATTACACGTTAACCGGTGACACTATAGCTGACGGGAAAAATATTGCCCAGCTTCATTGTACAAAATGCCATGCATTAGTACCCGTTAATGCACTTGTAAAAGACATCTGGAAATATCACACACTACCCTCAATGTCCCGCTTTTTTGGCATACGGAGTTTGATGGATGGTTATTATAAAACCGGCAAAGATACTTTTGGAATGTCGTTGCTGGAATGGCAGGCATTAGTAACTTATTACAAAAAAATGGCGCCAGATACGCTTCTGCCGATAAAACCACCAGTTCCGTTGGTTAGTGACTGGGCCGGGTTTGCACTTAAAAAACCCGATGCGATAAAGGGTAATTGTTTTACCACAATGGTTAGTTTTAATGCTAATAATCACAAGATATATACTTCGGATTATGTTTTAAACAGGCTAATGGAGTGGGACGGTAATTTTAAACTTAAATCGAGCTTTAGGCTGCCTTCGGGGGCTGTGAGTGCCATATTTAAAAAGGATTCATCAGGTGCCAACAATGCATTGCTAACTTGCATAGGTCACATAGAACCAATTGATTTTCCGAATGGGAAGGTAGTAAACATAAATCTTGATAAAACGAATGATGAAAGCGGTTCATCTACAGTTCAATCAGAATTAGCAAGACCAACACAAACTATTGAAGGCGACTTTAATAAAGATGGCCTAACCGATATGGTGGTTTTAGGCGAAGGAAGTTATAAAGGAGGTGTTTATTTGTTTAGTCAAAACAAAGATCACTCTTACACACAAACCAATATATCTGATAAACCTGGTGCCGTACAGGTTGTTACAGGCGATTTTAATAATGACGGCTGGCCCGATTTGATGATTTTGTTTGGAACTGCCGACGAAGGATTGTGGTTATTTACCAACGATCATAAAGGAGGCTTCACGTCGAAAAATCTTATTCGTTTTCCGCCGGTGTATGGCTCAACCAGCTTTCAGTTAGCTGATATTGATCATGACGGAAAGCTGGATTTGATATACACCTGCGGTTATAACTATAACGATTCGCGCATATTAAAACCTTACCATGGTTTATATATATATAAGAATATAGGTAATTGGAATTTAAAGCAGCAATATTTTTATCCTATTAACGGTTGCACCAAAGCAATAGCCGCCGATTTTGATGGCGACGGAGATTTGGACATCATAACCAGCGCATTTTTTGCTGATTTAAAAAATAACCCTGCAGAAGGTTGTATTTATTTTGAGCAGGATAAGCCGTTTAGCTTTAAACCACATGCTATCCCGGTTAGCAAATACGGCCGGTGGATGAGTATGGAAGTAGCTGATTACAATAACGATGGCAAGCCCGATGTTATATTGGGCAATTACTCGGCCGGCTTTGAGTTTCAGCAGGGATTAAAACCATTTTGGGCTAAAAATATTCCATTTGTGGTGTTGGAGAATCAATTTAAAAAATAAATTGAGCTCTCGTTTTTGTTAGATGGTTTTAAGATATATAAAATATTATAATGTTTACTAAGTATAAGTTATCAGTTAACAAGTTGTTTTTATTAGTAGTTGTGCTTGTAACTATCTCTACAGTTTTTTTTAATAGCTGCAATAATACTGTTGAGACTCCAACACTTCAATCCGAAATAGCGGATGGTCATTTATTTGCAAAAAAATACTGTGTTAGGTGTCATCAGTTTCCTGACCCGGCTTTAATTGATAGGGAGAGCTGGGTAACCGGAGTGTTGCCTGCGATGGGTAAGGAGTTAAATGTGCACAATTATATGGGGCAATATTTTTGCGATAATTCGTCAATGTTGAGTACCGCTGAATGGCAAAAAATAGTTACGTATTATACAAATACGTCTCCGGTTTCGTTAGTTATCCCCAAACCAACCACAGCTCCATTAAGTGATTGGGCAATTTTTAGTTTGGAAAAACCAAAGAAGGTAAACCCTCTTATGCCGGCAATGACGACTATGATATCATTTAATCCAAATGATCAGCAGCTTTACACTGCTGATGCTGCAAACAATTTGTATAGATGGGATTCGGCATTAAATTCAAAAATCGTTGGTAAATTTGATTCACCCGTAACTGATATTCATTATTTTAACTCGCCTGATGGTGCTCACAAAGAGGTAATTACCTGCATAGGTAATATGGCACCCGTTAATTTGTCAAAAGGTAAAGTATTATTAATGGATCCTACTGGCAAAATTAAAAACGCTTCGCCGGTTTTAATTGCTGATAGTTTACCAAGGCCGGTACAAACAGTAGCAGCTGATTTTAATAAGAATGGCCTTACAGATTACGTTGTATGTGGTTTTGGGCATGATAAAGGCGGCTTGTATTTTTTAAACCAACAACCAAACCATACCTTTAAAAAGCAGCTAATCAGTAGTAGGGCTGGAGGCGAGCAACTCCTTACGGGTGATTTTAATAACGACGGATGGCCCGATGTGATTTGTTTATTTGCACAAGCTGACGAAGGTATCTGGATGTTTTTGAATGACCACAAAGGTGGATTTATTGCACGAAATTTGTTGCATTTTCCACCGGTATATGGTTCCAGTAGCTTTCAGTTAGTGGATTTTAATCATGATGGAAAGCCCGATATATTATACACTTGTGGAGACAATAGTGATTACTCCAAAGTGTTAAAACCCTATCATGGAGTGTATATCTATACAAATGATGGTAATTGGAATTTTAAGCAGACTTATTTCTATCACATGGATGGTTGCACAAAGGCCATTGCCGCTGATTTTGATAAGGATGGAGATTTGGATATTGCGGCCATAGCTTTTTTCTCTGATTTTAAATATCATCCGGAGGAAAGCTTTGTGTACCTCGAACAAACCGGCGTTAATAAGTTTGTTGCCCACCAAATTCCAATAGATGTTTATGGAAGATGGCTAACTATGGATGTGGCTGATATTGACCATGATGGGAATGATGATATCATTTTAGGAAATTTCTCGGCCCCGGGGCGCGGCCTGGTAAATCAAACCGGATTTACGCCTAAATGGGATAAACATGAACAAATTATTGTTTTAAAAAACACAACCAAAAAGAATAAGTAGCACTTTATGTGCTATTTATTAATTCCTTTTTCTGATATGATCTATCTTTTATTATAAAAGATAGATCATATCAGAAAGGATAGTTCTCTTTATATCGTTATTATACTAAACCTTAATGATATTCCCAATCAACTTTGCTGTATTTATTCAAAATAGTATAATAAAACGATAAATTAGTACAATTCACCCTTGGCTTTAGTTAAGTAGATTTACCGCTATAAAATGTTTTGATAAAACTTCTATATCTGGTTAAAAAATAACGCAGTACTCATAAATAATTGTTTTATCAGCAGTTAAAAAATTAATATATTAATGAAAAAACTATTTTATTCGGTTGCATTTGGCATTGTGGCTAACGCATTGTTGGTTAACTGTTTATTTGCACAAACCGGAATTGTAAAGCAGGTAAAACTTATAAATTTTGATCTGCAGTCATCTTCTCTTATCAGCGCTGATGGTGTTGAGCTATCATCTATTCAATATCATTCGCCGGTTTACTGGTTCCCGGTTAAAGTGCCGTCAACCGTATTAACAGGCCTGGTCGCCAATCATATCTATCCCGATCCTTACCAGGGTTTAAATAATATGCTTATTCCTGATGCATCCGATCAGTTTAATAAGGAATATAATCTTGAGCAATACAGCTTTTTACCTAATGATCCCAATCCCTGGAAAAAACCTTATTGGTACCGCACTACATTTAAAGTAGCGGCTGGTGAAAAAGGCCGTCATTTTCAATTGATATTTAAAGGGATAAATTACCGTGCTGCGGTATGGGTTAACGGTAAACAAATAGCCGATTCGACCCAAATGGCAGGGATGTTTGCCGATTATAATTTAGATGTTACCAACGCAATTGTTGCCGGCGGCGAAAACGCACTGGCAGTAAAAATATATCCGCTTGACTATGCAGGTTATCCTGCAAAAGAACAGTTAGCCGCTTTAGGTCCATTTTATGAAAATGGGGGACCTACCGGCGATATCGGTAAAAATGTTACCATGCTTTGTTCTGCAGGTTGGGACTGGATTCCGCCGGTGCGCGATCGCAATATGGGAATCTGGCAACCTGTTTACCTGCGTACAAGCGGTGCGGTAACTATTGGTCATCCTAAACTGGTAACCAATTTGCCAAACCTGCCCGATACAAGCGTAGCTAAGCTATCATTAAGCCTTACTTTATCAAACCATAGTGAAGCTGCTCAAAACGGTAAACTAACGGTGACTATAAAACCCGAGAATTTTACAGGTTTACCTGTTCAATTTTCTCAGGATATAGCTGTAGCGGCAAATGGCGCTTCGGCTGTTGATCTTAATGCCGATAAAATAAGTCAGCTAATTATTCATCAGCCGCATTTATGGTGGCCAAACGGGTATGGCAGGGCTAACCTTTACCGTATTCGTTTACAGTATACATCGGGCACTCAAATTTCTGATGATACAACCTTCGTTTTTGGTGTGCGCACAGTTAGCTCACAAGCCACTACTGTAAATGGCTTTGTTCGTCGCGATTTTTTTGTAAACGGTAAACGGGTACATCTGGTAGGAGGCGCTTGGGTGCCTGATATGATGGTTAACCGTGATTCGGCACGATATGATTACGAAATGCACTTGTGCCGCAATGCTAATGTGAATTTGGTGCGCATTTGGGGTGGGGGCGTTACGCCGCCTGATGCTTTTTGGAACGCTGCTGATAAGTACGGCGAAATGGTATGGTCGGACTTTTGGGTTACCGGCGATACACAAGGGGAATTTAAAGGCTCACCTGATTGGCCGCTCGAAGGTAATGTGTTTATTAAGAATGTGGTAAGCACTATTTACCGTATTCGCAACCATCCAAGCTTATTGGTTTGGACGGGTGGTAACGAAGGACATGCCCGTAAGGAATTATATGATGCTATGCGCGATAATGTAATTGGTTTGGACGGTACAAGACCATTTATTCCAAGTTCATCAGGCTTTGCCAAATTACCTGCCGGATGGAAAGGTTCATATCCTGATAATATGCCATCTGGCGTTTACAGTGGAGGCCCTTATCAATGGGAAGATCCTAAAGTATATTATAAAAAAGCAGATGACGGTGGCGATTGGGTATTTAAAGACGAAACAGGTATTCCTTCGCAGCCGCCGTATACAACATTGGCTAAAGTTATTCCAGACTTGGTTTGGGATACCAAATTGCCTTTCCCGTTAAATAATAGCTGGGGTTATCACGACGCCGCGACAGGAGCAGGACGATATGATCTGTACTATTCTGAAATGGTAAAAAGATACGGACAACCGGCAACCATGGTCAATTTTTCGGATAAAATGCAGCTAATGAATGCTGTTGGTTACCAGGGTATTTTTGAGGCCGCTGGGCATAAGATAAATGAAACCGGGGGCGTGATGTTATGGAAGCTGAATGCAGCTTTGCCAAGTGTAATATGGCAGATTTACGATTGGTATCTTGAGCCAAACGCAGGTTACTATGCCATGCAAAATGCTTGCGAACCATTGCATATCCAATTTAACCAGGACGATTCAACAGCGGCTGTTATAAACCGTATGCACCACGCTACCGGAATGTTAACTGCAAAAGCTGATGTTTACGATATAGATAGTAAACTGGTTAAATCGTTTACCACGAGCCATATCGGTCTTTCTGAAACCGGTGCGCAGGAAGTTATCAAATTAAAAGAGCTACTTGCTGCTACTAAAGGCGTAAGTTTTGTAGTATTGAATTTAACCAATGCCGCCGGAAAAACTGTTTCGCATAACGTTTACTGGTTATCGCCGGGAAATGATTTTACCACGCTTAACAATTTGAAAGCTACTAACGTACAAGCCAAAGTAATTAAAACTGAAAAAGGGATTAGCGAAGATAGCTGGACATTACAATTCAGTAATAACACAGATAAGATTGCTTTTTTTGTACGTCCGCAATTGATGAAAAATGGTGAAGAAGTAATGCCAAGCTATTGGACAGGCAATTACTTTACACTTGCTCCGCACGAGAGCATAACCGTATCGGTGAGCGCGCCTGTGGCTAAATTAGGTAGCGTACAGCCAACTGTTTTGCTAGAAGGATGGAATGTTGATAAAAAGGTAATAGCCTTACCTGCAAAATAAGAACACTGATCACTCTAAATATATCAATGTTAAACGGAGCCCCGGTTTTTACCGGGGTTTTTGTTTTTATGCTGATCAGATTAATCTTTAAATAGCTTATTAAGTTCGGCGTAAGGCTTAGCTTCATTGGCGAAACCAAAGGTGCCTTTTTGAAGAACTTCTTCGGCGGCGCGAAAGAATGCGCCATAAGCAGCACGTGCGAACCCCGAACCAAGGCTTACCCTTTTTACCCCAATATCAGCCAGCATATTGAGCGAGAAATTAGTTCCGGCTATACCCATTATCACGTTTACCGGGCGTGGGGCAACAGCTTTTACTACAGCTTCAATCTCTTGCGGTGTTTTTAGCCCGGGTGCAAACAATACGTCAGCACCGGCATCGGCAAATGCTTCTAATCGTTTTATGGTGTCGTTAAGGTCCGGGCGTCCGTGTATCAGGTTTTCGGCCCGTGCGGTAAGGGTGAAAGGGTAGGGTAAACTGCGTGCAGCTTTTACCGCAGCTTTTATACGTTCAACCGCCAACTCAAATGTGTATATTGGATCGTCCGGATTTCCCGTTGCATCCTCAATAGAGCCACCGGCAAGTCCGGTTTGGGCTGCAAACAGGATAGTTTCTGCGCAGGCTTCCGGGTCATCACCATAGCCATTTTCCAGATCAGCCGAAACAGGCAGTTTTGTAGCTGTTACAATGGCTTGTGCATTTTGCAGTGTCTGTTCCAGGGTTATGGAGGCATGCCCATCTGGTTTGCCCAACGAATAAGCAAGCCCGGCGCTGGTACTGGCGATTGCTTCATAACCCAGTGTTTCCAATATCCGGGCGGAGCCTGCGTCCCAGGCATTGGCAATAACAAATATGCCTTCGCGCTGATGAAGCGTGCGGAAAGTTTCTGCCTTTTTCAGTAATAGTTGGTTAGTTGATATGCTCATATCATTTAATAAAAAGGTTTTGGCAGCTAAAAACAGTAGCCGGTAAATATACTTAATTATTAAAGCATAGTTTTAGGGTTAGGCCTTTAGTCGTGCGTCTTTTAATCCTTCATAATCTTCTAAACTTTTAATAGCAGCAACACGGCCAATTTCAACCATTTCCTGAGCTTTGTAAAAGTCAAATGCACCGCACGAGTCATTAGAGACTTCAATTAGTATATCGGGATAGTTGTTTTGTAATGACATTTGGGTTAAATGATAACTCATCAAACCAATTGTTTTATTAATCAGGTCGAAATAACCGTGCCTTTCTTCATGGGCTGTGGGGTTAACCCGTTGCAGTTTGCCATAAAACTCTTTCAGCCTTTTATGATAGGATGATAGCTTGTTTTCCGGTTCTATTGTTGGTATAGTCGGTTTAAGGAATGGAATATCGGCGTTAACATTTACCGCAATCAATATATCATTTGGCACTCTTTTAACCTGGGTAATGGGGATATTATTTACAATACCGCCATCTACCAATAATCCGTTTGGCGTTTTTACAGGTGTAAAAATGCCCGGAATTGCAATGGAAGCTCTTATTGCATCATACACACTACCTGTTCTGAATATTACCTCTTTTTTATTGATGATATCTGCAGCAACGGCCGCATAGGGAATTCCCAAATCTTCGATATTAATATCCGGGATAAAATCCTTCATTTTTTGAAGTAATTTATCGCCTTTTACTATTCCCTGGGTACTAAAGGTGAAGTCGATCAGGTTAAAAAGTTTTATTTTATCAATGGTGTATAACCAGTTTTTAAATTCTTCCATTTTACCGGTGGCATACACACCACCCACAACTGCTCCCATTGACGTACCCGCAACGGACGCTATTTCGAAACCGTATTTCTCCAACTCCTCAATAACACCAATATGGGCTATTCCCCGCGCCCCGCCACCTGATAATACTAAGGATACCCGTTGTTTCATGTTATAGAATAATGTTTTTTAACGTATTTTATTTTCGAGGCATATACATAATAATACAAACGCCTAAAAGTGCAATTAATGCTCCGGTAATATCCCATTTATCAGGTTTAAAACCATCAACCTTCCATGCCCAAAGCAGGGCCATTACAATAAATATACCGCCATAAGTGGCATATACCCGACCAAAATTTTCCGTTTGCCATGTGGCAACAACGCTGTATAATATTAAAATTAAACCGCCTGATACTCCATACGTCACTGGTTTACCCTCTTTAAGCCAAAGCCAAACTAAATAGCCGCCGCCAATTTCGCAAAATCCAGCAAGTATAAATATCCCTAATGATCGTATAATTGGCATAGTAAATAACGGTAAAAGCTCCTTAATATTGAGGCTTAATATACTGAAGTTTTTTTAACTGTTGCAAGAGGCAGTTCAGCAGGTTTAAAGATGCTTATGCCTGAGTCTTATTTCACTTCCCAATAGTTTCCTGATATGATGATCATATCCATTAGCTTGATACTGTTATCATAATAGTCAAAATCCTTCATCTTAAAAGCGGTTAAATAGGTCCAGACTTCGTTTATCCATAACTCGTTTTTTCCATCAACCATGGCTGATACACCAAACGGAGCAGTAAAACTTAACGCTTCAAAATACCGCCCTTTAATGTCATTTCCTTCCAACGTATATCCGGCCGAAAGGTTATACGGGTTGTTATTAGTTGTTCCCCTAATCCAGCGGTTTATTTTATCGGCGATGGCTTTTGAACGTTTATCGCCGGTTAATAAATAATCGGTAGCTATGCGCCACGGAACACGGCAGGCATTGTAGTTATAACAGCCATCATATTTCGATTCTAAAAAATAGGGTGGGGCAGGCTTTGCTTTTTTGTTGAGGTTAACAATAAAATCGGGCACTAAACCTGCATCCGGGCTGTATTCTTCTTCGAGTTTATTAAATAACTTATATTCCGCGTTAATTACCTTGTTCCACCGATCATCATGGGTTACAGCAGCAAATGCTTTGAAATGCGCCGGCATAAAATCAGATGACCGCGTATCAAAATAATCCTTACTCTCCGATTCCACACCATCACTTATTAAAACCGACCATGTTTGATGATTGATCTCGTGCTGCATAATGGCGTTGATCATTGCCTTGCCCTCTGCCAGGTAATTTATGACGCCGTTGCTTCCCCATTGTTTGTCGGCCAATAACAGGGAGTAGGCTATATCCATATCACCGTCGGACGCGGATGTTTTATCCACGTCTTTACCAGTATTGTATTGGGCCCATGCCATTAAATATTTGCTTTTGGCATCAGGGTGAGATTTGTAATAATGATATAAACGGTCGTAAGTGTTTTTTGCCGATGGATCAAAGCCGGCCATCAGTGCTACGATCACCATCCCATATCCTTGCCCTTCAGATACACATTGCTTTTTGCCCACGTTTTCAAACCAAACATAACTTTCGGATTTTCCGGGAACATTTTTTACAAAACGTTTTTTCCATTGCGTATAAAAACTGCTTACCGCGTTATCTAATTGGGATTGCGTGAGGTGATTAGGCTTAATGGTGCCCGTGTAATAGTTTACGTGTTGTGGAAATGGTTTTGATGGTTGTTGTGCAAAAAGCGGAAGGCTATAAATGATTAAAATTGCACATGCTGAAGTAAATTTAGAAGTTGTACTATGCATTTCAATTTATAACGAAATCATTTATAACTAAATGATTTGAAAAATGGTCAATAATTTTTGATTTAATTCAACTATTTGAATTTGACTAATCGAACCTAATTTACCTCTGACTAAACTTTTATCAATAGTGGCTAATTTGCTTAATCTCACTAAAGATGTTTTTTTTATACCATTAGTTATATTGGGCTGTAGTATAATATCAGTAGACTCTTGCCACTGAAGTTGTGTTGTAATAAATGATACAGTTACATCGATTAGTGTTTCGGTTAAAATCAAAGCTGGTCTTAATTTGTTGCCCGAAAGATCAGTAAAAGGAAATGGAATAAGAACAATATTTCCTTTAGGCATTAATATTTTTCTTTAATATCTTCAATGGTGTAAAGATCCTCCTCATCATTTAAAAACTGAAACGATTGCGATTGCTCAACAAGCGTTTCAATTCCAGTTTGAAGTATATATTCTTCGTGTTTTTTAAGAATATATTCTGCAAAGTCTGCCACTTCACCAGCTTTTTCAGCAGGTAACATGTTTAAAGTTTTAACAGTTTTTTGTATAAGAGCTTCCCTTGTCATAATAAAAGGTTTAAACAAATATAATTAAAAACTTAAGTTTTTAATTCAATACTGATAGTCTTTAATATCCTGCGCCATATTAAAAGCGACTGCTTCTTTATTAAACATTATAGCAGATGCTTGTATAGCCGATTGTTTTTGCGTTGCATGTTGCTGTATAATTACTTTCTTTTCCGGTTCTTCAACACTCATATCCTCACCGGCAAAGTACATTTTCAGGCATTCTAAAAAATTCATGATAGCAGGCGTTTGCTTGCAGGTGGCAGCGAACCAGGCCCGCTTGGCGACACTGTGATGCAGGGGTCTTACTACAATGTTTCTGCCTTTTAAATAAGGCTCCACAATCCAGTCGGCCATTACGGTGATACCCAGTCCGGCGTTTACCATTTCAATAGTAGCATCAGTATAATGTATACGGTGCAGGTTTTTAGGTTTTACCTGTTGAGCCTGTATCAGCGATTCAATTACGGGCGTATCCTGATATGATGGGTCGTACAAAGGCAAAATCAATTCCTCACCATGAAAATCGGTGATCTCTATTATATCTTTTTTAGCCAATGGATGATCTTTACACATCACAGCAGTCAGCCGGTCTTCAAAAATAGGTTCGTAGCGTATTTTGGTATTAACCATTTGCGTGCGGATAATACCAATATCAAGGTCGCCATTCATCAGGTATTCCAGCGGGCGGCGGGTTGCGTCAGATAAAATTTGTATGTTGATATCCGGCCAGCGTTTTTTGTAGTATTTAATAATGCCGGGCAGCCAGTGATAAGCGGTATAACATTGCATACTAATGCTCAATTTACCCGTTTTACCGTTCTTATAATTGTTAATGTCCTCTTCTAACGACTTAAGTTCGGCCAGAATTTTTTCAGCACTGCGCAAAAAACGGTGCCCTTGTTCAGATAAATGTAATCTTTTTCCCTGCCGGTCAAATATTTCCACGTCTAATTCGCGTTCCAGCTCTTTTAATTGGTGGCTCAATGCCGACTGTGTTAAGCGTAAAGTAAGGGCTGCTTTAGTTAAAGTGCCCTCTTTTGAGATGGTATCAACCAACCTGAAGTGATGAAGTGCTATATTCATTATTAGTTTTATTAATAATTGTAACAAATTTAATTCATTTTTTTCATATAGAAGATAATTATAATTTTGCACCGTCAAAACTTCACATAATGTTAAACATCTCTTCAAAACAATTCATCTTAGGTTTTTTGAGTGTTTTATTTGTCTTTAAGGCTAATGGCCAAAAAATACTGACTATTAAAGAAGCTGAACAAATTGCACTTGCTAACTATGGTACCATTAAAGCAAAGACAAATCAGCTTAATGCTTCAAAAGCTTATTTAACCGAAACGAAAACCGAGTATCTGCCCGATGTCAACCTATCGGCACAACAGGATTACGGTACAGTAAATTCACAATTTGGCCCGCTTTACGGCTACAAGGGTTTAAGCGTAGCCTCATCAGGCCCGGTGCTAAACAATCAAAACTGGAACGCCGCTTTTGGTTCGCTTTACCTCAGTAACGTTAGCTGGGACTTTTTCGCTTTTGGTAAGGCATCAGAAAAAGTTAAAGTACAAAAAACAACCGTTAACCTTAACGAAACCGATCTGGTACAAGAGCAGTTTGAACACGAAGTAAAGGTTGCAAGTACTTATTTAAACTTACTGGCAGCCCAGCAGCTTAGTAAAGCCGGACAGGATAATCTTAATCGCGCTATCGACTTGCAAAAAGTTGTGGTTGCCCGGGTTAAAAACGGGTTAAACGCCGGTGTTGATTCATCACAAGCCAATGCCGAAGTGGCAAGTGCACAAATTGTGCTTACCAATGCAAAAGAAACAGAACAGGAGCAAGGTAACCTGCTGGCACAATATCTTGGCATTCCACCGCAGGACTTTTTGTTAGACAGCACTTTTGTAATTAAAGCACCTGCAAATACTAATCTGCCATCGCAAACAAGCTTCGAAAATCACCCCACATTACGTTTTTATCAAAATCGTATCAATGTAAGTAATGAGGAAGCAAAATACCTGAGCACTTTCAGCTATCCAACCTTCACTTTATTTGGAGTATATCAGGGCAGAGGGTCGGGGTTTAGCTCCGGGTTTGGTACTAATCAAAGCGACTATAATAGCAGCTACGGTGCTGGTGCTGATCCTACCCGGTATAACTATTTATTTGGTGTAGCCATGATATGGAATATTACTAATCCGTTTAGGGTGCATTACCAGGTAAAATCGCAGAAATTTACGTCGGCGCAGTATCAGGATGAGTATAATCTGGTGAGCGAAGAGTTGAGAGATCAGCAGATATTAGCTGAGACCAGAATCAGCAACGCGATGAAAAACTTTAATGAAGTACCCCGCGAAGTAAAAGCTGCATCTGATGCTTATCATCAAAAGTATGCCTTGTACCAAAACGGGTTGGCTAACATTGTTGATTTTACTCAAGCGCTGTACGTTTTAAACCGTGCCGAGGTGGATAACTATATAGCCTCAAACAACGTTTGGCAAGCGCTTTTATATAAAGCAGCAGCAACCGGTGATTTTGGCGTATTTACTAATAACTTATAATACAGATATATAATGGGAATGATAAAAGGGGCTCTTCAAAGGCCAATCACCATACTGGTTATAGTAGCAGGACTGTTTTTCTTTGGTATTAATGCAGTACGCACTATTAAGATCGATATTTTTCCGGATCTTAACTTACCGGTTATTTATGTATCGCACCCTTATGGCGGTTTTACCCCCGACCAAATGGAAGCCTATTTTGGCAAGCAATACGTTAACCTGTTGTTATTTGTATCCGGTGTTAAAAGTATCGAAACAAAAAATATACAGGGTTTAACCTTAATTAAAGTTACTTTTTACGAAGGCACTAACATGGCGCAAGCCGCGGCCGAGGTCACGAGTTACACTAATCGAGCCCAGGCCGGTTTCCCGCAGGGCTCGCAGCCGCCTTTCATTTTACGATTTGATGCATCAACGCTTCCCGTGGGCCAGTTGGTGTTAAGCAGCCCCACACGGAGTAATAACGAGTTGCTGGATTTTGCGCTAGTTTATGTACGGTCGTCATTTACATCAGTTCCGGGCCTTGTGGCTCCTGCACCTTTCGGTGGTAACCAACGTACGGTGGTTATAAAAGTTGATCCGGAATTGCTGCGGTCACATAACTTAACACCCGATCAAATTGTGGCGGCCTTGAGGGATAATAACCAAAGTAGCCCGGCTGGTAACGTACGCATTGGTGATTATAACTATTTAACGCCAAGCAACACTACAATCAAAAAGATTCCTGACTTCGGTAATATTCCGCTATATAAAAACGGCGTTCAAACCGTGTTTTTAAAAGACGTAGCTTCGGTTGAAGATGGAGCTGATATTACTAACGGATACGCTTTAATTAATGGTAAACGGTCTGTTTATTTGCCCATCACCAAATCTGCTACAGCGTCGACATGGGAAGTAGTACAAAACCTTAAAAAGGCGATCCCCCGTTTTCAGACACTGTTACCACCTGACGTGAAATTGTCGTTTGTATTTGACCAATCGGTATACGTTATAAACGCCGTTAAAAGTTTGGCCGAAGAAGGCGCTATTGGTGCGGTACTCACAGGACTAATGGTATTGTTATTTTTGGGTGACAGACGCGGGGCACTGATTGTAATATTAACCATCCCTACTTGCGTAATATCGGCAATATTTTTCCTGAACCTGTTTCATCAAACCATCAACATCATGACGCTGAGCGGGCTTTCGCTGGCGATAGGGATTTTGGTGGATGAATCGACGGTAACTATTGAGAATATACACCAGCATTTTGATATGGGTAAGCCCAAGGCATTAGCTATTTGGGATGCCTGTAAAGAAATTGCTTTCCCTAAATTGTTGATCCTGTTTTGTATACTGGCCGTTTTTGCACCGGCATTTACCATGACGGGTATTCCGGGAGCATTGTTTCTGCCGCTTTCATTAGCTATTGGTTTCTCCATGATCGTATCGTACATGCTGGCGCAAACTTTTGTGCCAATTATGGCCAATTGGATAATGAAGAATGAGCATGAAGACAAAAGCCATGCAGATGGTTTTGCTATTGATGATGAAGGTGACGCATGGGAGCAAAAAGAGCTTGCTATTAAAAAAGCTACCGAAGGAAATACCCGCTTTGATAAATTCCGGATCAGGTTTTTACGCCTGATGGACAGGATGTTGCCTAACCGTAAACTAATTGTGGTGGTGTATGTGATTGGAGCATTTGGGATGGCGTTTTTCTTATTCAGTATAATAGGTCACGACGTTTTGCCTAAAATTAACTCTGGTACTTTCCAGGTTCGTTTACGCGGTGCTGATGGTACAAGGCTTGAGCGTACCGAGGCAACCACTATTGAAGCGCTTCACGTGCTTGAAAATTTGGTAGGCAAAAAGAATATCGCCATAACATCTACTTTGGTGGGTACACACCCGTCATCGTTTTCAACAAACCCTATTTATATGTTTATGGCCGGCCCGCAGGAAGCAGTAATGCAGGTGCAGCTTGCCGAAGACTATAAAGTGGATCTGGACGAGTTGAAAGAGCGTTTTAGAAATGCAATGAAAAAGCAACTGCCTCAAATTAAAATTTCGTTTGAGCCAATTGAGCTAACTGATAAAATTCTGAGTCAGGGATCACCAACGCCAATTGAAGTTGCGCTAACCGGCAAAAACAAAAAGCAAAATGCTGAATTTGCCGGTAAGATTGTAGATAAATTAAATAAAATTGAATACCTGCGCGATGTGCAGATTGCCCAATCATTTAAATATCCTTCTATAGATATTAATATTGACCGTGTACGTGCAGCTGAATTAGGTGTAAGTGTAAATGATATATCGCGTACGCTTACGGCCTCAACATCATCATCCCGATTTACCGAAAAAAATACCTGGATTGATGAAAGAGTAGGCTTAAGTTACCTTGTACAGGTTGAAGTGCCGGAATATAATATGGCCAGCATTAATGATATAAAAGAAATACCTGTACTAAGCGGGCAGGCGAGACCGGTTTTGAGCGACGTTGCCGAAGTTAAACAGGATACTACAAATGGCGAAGATGATAACATCGGCGCCGTGCCAACAATGTCGGTTACTGCCAATATCAATAACAAAGACTTGGGTACTGCCACCAACGATGTACAACGTGCTATTAAAAGTTTGGGTAAATTACCCCGTGGTTTAACAGTTGAGCTGCGCGGTATGAGTCAAACCCTAACGGATACGCTTGATAGTTTACAAACCGGATTAGTTATAGCCGTATTGGTGATCTTCCTGATGCTGGCGGCTAATTTTCAATCGTTTAAAGTATCGCTTGTTGTATTGTCAACGGTGCCTGCGGTGTTATTCGGTTCGCTGTTCCTGGTTAAAATAACTGGGGCAACACTCAACTTGCAATCATACATGGGGATGATCATGTCGGTAGGGGTATCCATATCAAATGCCGTACTTTTGGTAACCAACGCGGAAGAATTGCGTAAGCACAATGGCAATGCACTACAATCGGCTCGTGAAGCAGCAGCATTACGTTTAAGGCCAATTTTAATGACCAGTTTAGCCATGATTGTAGGTATGATCCCGATGGCTTCGGGTCTTGGAGAGGGTGGCGATCAAACGTCGCCGCTTGGCCGTGCGGTTATTGGCGGATTATTGGCCTCAACATTTGCAGCCTTATTAATATTGCCCCTTGTTTTTGCATGGGTACAAGGCAATGCCACAACAGACTCTGTTTCATTAGATCCTGAAGATAAAGAAAGTAAATTTTATGTTCCACAGCACCATCATGAAAATCACAAATAAAGTTACCATTGCAATAGCCGTTTTGGCTTTAGGCACAAATTTACTGAGCTCATGCGGGCCAGATAAAAAACAACAGGAAGAACAAGCGCAAACTGTAGCAGCCGAAAACGCTATTGATACACCTACTGTTGCAGCTGTTCCGATTGTAAAAGGCAAGTTGAACAGCACCATTGTAATACCGGGTGAACTGGCTCCTTACCAGCAGACAGACTTGTATGCAAAGGTAAATAGCTATGTAAAAACCCTTTTGGTTGATATTGGCTCGCAAGTACACCAGGGCCAGTTACTGGCTACGCTTGAAGCGCCCGAAATTAATTCGCAATTAGCCGAAGCTCAATCGCGCATCAAACAACAGGAAGCTGTTTACTATGCCAGTAAAGCTACTTACGACAGGCTTTTGAGTACCAGTAAAATACCGGGTACTGTTTCGCAAAATGATCTGGAGCTGGCCGAGGCTAAAAAGAACTCGGATATGGCGAATGTGGATGCCGCAAAATCAACCTATAAAGAAGTGGCTGCAAATTTGGCTTATCTTGAAATAAGGGCGCCGTTTGATGGGGTAATTAGTGCACGTAATGTAAATTTAGGCGCTTATGTTGGCCCGGGTGGTAAAAGCATTGATCCGCTGTTTGTTTTACAAGATCAGAAACGTTTACGTTTGGTGGTTTCGGTTCCTGAAAATTATACAGGTGGTTTGAGCGAAAATAATACCGTTAACTTTACTGTGGAGGCACTTCCCAACCGCAAATTTACTGCGCAAATTAAAAGGCTTGCCGGTGCGGTTGATGATAAATTGCGCTCGGAACGTTTAGAAATGGACGTTTCTAATAATGATAAAAAACTACTGCCACACATGTTTGCCGAAGTGGAAGTTCCTTTACCTTCGCGCGACAGTACCTTTATTGTGCCTAAAACAGCTATAGTAACTTCAACTGAAAAGGTATTTATTATAAAAGTGGTTAATAAACATGCACAATGGGTTGATGTAAAGAAAGGATTTTCATCAGGTGACTTTACCGAAGTTTATGGCGACATAAAAAAAGGCGATAGTATTGTTAAACAAGCTAACGAAGAGATAAGAGACGGATCGGAACTTAAGATTAAATAATACCTGTGAAAAAAGCTATGTGTATGCGTAGCTGATATATTGGGGTGGGTAGTTGACCGTAAAAACGTCAATTGCCCATCTGGTATGTTAAGGATATTAAGAATATGTATTAGTTAGTAAGTAGAGGGGTAATATAAAGCATGACCATAAGCGTCTGCCCAAAAAACAGGCAAAACAAGGAAACTCTGGAGGAAAGTTTAGGTCTGCTTTAATCAATAAACTGCCATATACCTTTATAATACTAAAAGCATTTTGCAAGGATAAGACAGGTTGCAATTAAAAATATTTCAAAAAAACGCCCTACAATTTGTCAAGGCGTTTTTTTTGAAATTATATTTTACCAACGACCACCACCGCCGCCGCCGCCACGATTATTGTCTCTTGAGTAGCCACCACCGCCGCCACTGCCACCACGATTGCCGCCGCCGCCACCGTAACCACCACCGCCACTGCGGTTGCCGCCACCATAGCCGCCGCCACCTCTGCGGTCACTTGGTTTCTTTTCTTCTGCCTGACTTACTGCAATTGATCTGCCTTTTACTTCTGCACCATTTAATCCGGTGATAGCTTTTTGGGCACTCTCATCATCAGGCATTTCAACAAAACCAAAACCTTTGCTTCTGCCGGTCTCTCTGTCGCTAATTAATTTAACGGTGCTAACTTCACCATAGGCTTCGAAAAGCTCTTTTAAATCGGCTTCCTCTAATGAAAAAGGAAGGCTTCCTACAAATATGTTCATCAAAATTTAATTTAGAATGAGCAAGTCTACTTTGCTTGCTGCCTTTTATTACATCAAATATAGTAATAGATATTTGATGATTACTGATAGATAATGCAAATACGCGTTAAATGTTTTAAATTTTTTTAAATTATCTTTTCAATAAGGTAACTTATGTCTTTTAACTTAAATTCATCTCCTGCTTTTAGGCCTTTTAATTTTATACCGATGGGTGATGCGGGGGAAATAGCAAAGTAAGTTTTGCCGTTAAAACTTAACATACCGGCACCAACGGCAATATAAAAGTTGCCTCTGTTTGTAATTATCACATTGCCGGTTTCTGCTTTTTTTGAGGTGCCGGCGATGCTTACCAGGTTTAAGGCTACCTTTAATTTATTAGCTTCATTTAACTGCCCTAAATTGCGGTTAGTTTCTTGTTGCATCATCTCGCGGCTTGTTTCGTACTTATCACCTGCGCTGCTTTTTGTGTCATCGTTCGAAGCCTTTTGCGCTTCTTCAATGGCCTGTTGGGCGGCGTCTATGCGGTTTTGAATATAATTAACGCACATTTCATATAACCCTTTCTTCAAATCATCCATTTATTACAAAATATAACGCTAAGATGAATAAAAAGCTTTGGATTAATTATTTGATATGGGATCCTCGATAAACTATTAATTTAGTTATATTGCGACGGCAAAATAAAAGCCCCCGCGCACTCGCTGCTTGGGGGCTTTCAACCTAAACCTTATCACAATTATAAATGCGAGTTGCATTTATACAGTCATAAACGTAAAAAATTGCAATCTGTTTTTTTGAATAACAAAAATTGACCAAATGATGATATTTCCTTAAACAAGAGGAAATAAGAGTTGCATTAATTAGTGGAAACTTTAAAATACTTTTTAAAGGAAAATGTTGAAGTATTTAACTATTAAAGGTGGCTTATACAAAAAACAAGGTGATTTAACGGTAAAAGAACAAGTACTTTTACGTATTTGGCTATACTTTTTTTTAAGTTCCTTAGCGGCGAACAAATCGTTTACCGTTTTGTTATAAAAATACCATAGTAAGCTGTTACATTTTTTTAATTATTACGTACGGTATAGTAAGTAATAATATATAAACCTACAAATTGAGAATACCGTAAATGAAAGACACACAAAAAAAGTTTAAAGGAATGGATTTAGATGGCTATAAAACTACCTTAATTTTGCTTTCGATTTTGTTAGCAGTAATGAGTTTGGTTGTGTTTATGCCGCTTCGAAACAGCGGACATAACGATACAACCAGTTTCGCCAGCTTTTCAAAGTAATTTGCTATCTTATTTTTCAAGTGAGTTGTATTGATTCGTCAGCGTGTCGATTTGCTGATTATAGGCATATCGGGAATGGTATTGTGCGTTTGTTAACGCTAAAATAACGGCCCACAAAAATGCAGCATGCTAAACAAATAAGTAGAAAACGGGAAATATCGATTTCAATTAAATAATGCTTCTGTTAGCGCCGCCATCAACCTGAATAGTTGTGCCGCTGATATATGCCGCCTGCTCTGATGCTAAAAAGGCAACCAGCGCTGCCAGTTCTTCGGGTTTGCCTATGCGACCCAGCGGTATAGTTTTTGCTTTTTCCTTTAACGCTTCATTAATATCGACACCTTTAGGTATGGTATGTTTTAACCTGTCTGTTAAGATCATGCCGGGTGCAACGTTATTTACGGTAATATTATAGGGGCCAAATTCATCGGCCATTAGTTTGGCCATACCAACAACTCCCATTCGCATGCTGGTGGATAGTACCGAATTAGGCAGCACCGCTTTAACCGAACCACTAATGATATTGATGATGCGGCCGCCGCCTGCTTTTTGCATGTGTGGCAATACCAGCCTACTGGCGCGGGCAAAACTGAGCAGATTCAGCTCAAATGCCTTTTGCCAGGCCTCGTCATCAAAATGGTCAAATTTATTAAACGGAGGGCCACCGGCGTTATTTAACAAAATATCTATTCGTCCAAACTTTTCAGCAGCTTTAATAATAAATTCTTTAACAGCGTCGCCGTCGGCAACATCAACCTGCATTGCAACAACTTCGTTTCCGGTTCGTTTTTGAATAGTAGCGGCGGTTTTATTCAACTCTACATCATCGCGCGAGCCAATAATTACTTTTGCACCCTCGGCTGATAAGGCCGTGGCGATAGCCTTACCTAAACCTTTGCTGGCGGCTAACACAATAGCAACTTTATTGTCGAGTTTTAGATCCATTATATTAAATTGAAGTCAACAATAAACAATTTATAGCCTGTTTAGACAATGTAGAATCCAGGCCTTACAATACCCAGTTTTCAATTTTTAGCCCTTCAATCCGGGTAAACTCCTTTACGTTATTTGTTATTAAAGTGGCGTTAACACTTAGTCCATGTGCGGCTATCAACATATCCAATGGGCCGATAAGTTTTCCGTTTTTTTCAAGGTTACTTCTAAGTCTGCCATAATAAATAGCCGCGTCGTAATTAAATTCAAGTATCTCAAGTGGGATTAAAAATTGCTCCAGAGCGTTGAGATTCTTTTCAGGAAAAGAACTTTTACTAATACCGTATTGCAATTCGGCGGCGGTTATCGAAGAAATACCTACCGTACCTGGTGCTAATAGTTTAAACCGCTCGAATACATTAACCGGCTTTTTTTTGATTATATAAATACAAATATTCGTATCAAGCAGATAAGTTATCACTTGTCAAATGTTTCACGGTTTTCGCCCGTAAGTTGATCTCTGTTCTCCATGAAGTCATCAGAGAAGTTATCGGCCGCATTAATTAAGCTGTCCCATGCGTTGTGGTAAGGAATTATATAAATAACGTTTCCGTTTTTTTTTATGTAAACTTTATTGTCGTCGATTTTGAATTTCTCAGGAATCTTTATATCCTGAAGATTATTTTGGATGCCGATATCAATTACCTCAAATGACATAGTTTCTTAAAAACACTAATATACAGAATTTGTTTAAATCAACCGATTTAGTGAGTGCTTAATTATCAATTAATTACTTAAGGTGTCAATTCACTTCTTCTTTCTTTTCCCGCCGTTCCATGCTTAATAAAAAAGCGGGCAATAACGTAAGGTTGCTAAACATAGCTACGGTAAGCGTAACAGACAACAAAATACCCAATGCCTTAGTGCTGCCGAAGGTAGACGCAGCAAAAATGCCGAAACCAAAGAACAGTACAATAGCAATATAGATCATGCTGATACCGGTTTCGCGGATGGTATCAGAAACAATAGTAGATATGCTTTTGTTGGTGTTTTTAAGTTCTTGCCTGTATCGGGTGATAAAATATATGGTTTGATCGGACGAGATGCCCATCGCTATACTAAAGATCAGGATAGTTGATGGCTTAAGCGGAATGCCGAAAAAGCCCATTATGCCGGCTGTAATAATTAGTGGAATCAGGTTTGGTAGCAGTGAAACAGCTATCATTTTTACGCCTCTGAATAAGATCCACATAATAATGGCTATTAAAAATATGGCCCATGCAAGGCTTTCGTAAAGGTTTTTTACCATGTAGTTTGCACCCTTTATAAAAATAATACTCGATCCGGTTAGTTCAACATGGTATTTTTTAGGATTGAATATGGAATCGATGCGGGGTTGCAGATTAGCCAGCACAGCGTTCATCCGGCTCGAGCCAACGTCAATCATCTCAAAACTTGCCCGGGTGAATTGCCTGTTACTATCAAGATAATTATGCAATACGTTGGTGTTTTTGCCAGAATTGCCTGCATAGCTTAAAATAAAGCTTTGCTCAAGTCCGTCTGGCAGGCGGTAAAAATTATTATTGCCGCCATAAAATGCCTGTGTGCTGAATTTTAAGGCTTGTATAAGTGAAAGTGAGCGACTGAATTCGGGGTAGGAGGAGATCAGATTTTCCAGCTTTTCAACCTTGCGGATAACGGCCTGATTCATTACGCCGTTTTTATGTTTGGTATCTATACTTACTTCCAGCGGTAATACGCCCTTGAAATTATTCTCAAAAAATTGAAGATCACTTAATGTGTTACTTGTTTTAGGCAAATCGTCAACTACATAGCCGTTAACGTTAATTAATGAAAGGCCATAGGTGCAAACAACAACCAGCAAAATAGTGGTTATATAAATGGCCTTACGATGGTTATGCACCAGGTGATCGATCTTTATCAATATAAAACGAATTACCTTACGATCTTTTATACCGCTTTGGCGTGTTTTAGGGTTAGGCAGATAGCTAAAAATTATAGGCACCAGTATAAGGCTGAGCACAAACGTAACCATGATGCTTAACGAGGCAACCAAACCAAATTGCGTTAACAACTCGCTATTGGTGAAACACAGTACGCCAAAACCTATGGCCGTAGTAACATTGGCAATAAAGGTGGTGATACCCACTTTTTCAATCACCGTGTGTAAAGCCTGCATTTTATTGCCGGTTAGCCCGTATTCGTAATAATATTTATTTAAAATAAAGACACTATTAGGCACACCGATAATTACTACCAGCGGCGGGATGATACCGGTTAGTATGGTAATTTCATAATGCATTAAAACCAATATCCCAAGGCTCCAGGTTACACCGAGCAGCACCACCAGCACCGGGAAAATAACAGGATATCCCGAACGGAAAATAATAAGCAAAATAACAGCTGTAATTAATAACGACAGGCTTAAAAAGAGTGTAAATTCGTTTTTCATTAAGTCGCCGGCAACAGTGCGGATTAACGGTAAGCCCGAGTAATGTACTTGTACGCGGTGCTTTTGCTCAAACTGTTTGCCTTCTTTTAATATGCTGTTTAAAATAGGTACCCGTTTTGGCGTATTAATTACATTGCCATCAAAAGTGATAGCCATTAAGGTTGATAAGCCATCGTTGCTTAACAACAACCCTTTATAAAAGGGCAACGAAAGAACTTGTTTTTTTATACTATCAACTTCCGGTTGGGTTGTTAAGGGGTTACTAACCAGTGGTTTTAAAACAAACCGGTGGTTTACCGTGTCTTTTTCGAGATTGTATAGGTTGGCTACAGAAATAACTGCTTTAATGCCTTTAATATGCTGAATACGTTTACCAATCTGGCTCCAGTCGTTAAATACGTCTTTATTAAAAACATTGGGCGATTTGAAGCCGATCACCATAGTGCTGGCATCCTGCCCAAATAGCTTTTTAAACTGCATATACCGGATGTAAGCTGAATCGGTTACGGGCAATACTTTGCCACTATTAAAGGTAATACGCACCTCGCATGCCTTATACCCCATAAAAATGCTTGATAAAGCAATAATAACCAGGATAAGTACACGATTTTTTAATACAAGATCAGCAAGTTTCTTCCAAATCATTATTTTGAAACAGATTGTTCGGGGCTGCTAAACTACGAAAATAGATTAATCATGCTATTTGATTAAATGATATTGTGACAATGTTTTACAAATGTGCAGATTTGCAGTTGTGGATGTGCAGGTGTGCAAATGCAGAAAGTACTATTATATTTATAGATGAAAAAAGTAATACGCAGTTTTGGTTATGCTTTTAAGGGGATAGCTTATGCCACATCAACCCAGCTAAATTTCAGGATTCATTTAGGTGCAACGGCTATAGCTGTTGCAATGGGCTATTTATTGCATATTACGGCAGGGGAGTGGCTGTGGATTGGCGTTTGTATAACGCTGGTATTGATAACCGAAATTTTTAATACTATGATTGAAACCCTGGTTGACCTTGTATCCCCGGGATACAATGAAAAAGCCGGCCGTGTAAAGGACATGAGCGCTGGCGCTGTAGTAATCACCGCCTTGTTTGCCTTAATTGCCGGACTGATAATTTTTTTACCAAAGCTATTGTTGCTTTTAAACCATGCTGCATAAAACCCGCGGAATAGTTTTTAAAACCACTGACTATAGCGAAAGCAGCGTTATTGTACAAGTTTTTACCGAAAAATTCGGACTGCAATCATATATGATTAGTGGGGCTAAAAAGCCCAGAGCTAAAATGGGCTATAATATGTTACAGCCATTGCATTTGCTTGATATGATTGTTTATCATAAAAACACCGGCAACGTACAGCGGATAAAGGAACTTAAAAATACACCGGTACTAAAAACTATTCCATACGATATTATAAAGAGTAGTATAGCTTTATTTTTAAATGAAGTTTTGTACAAAGCTGTAAAACAGCAAACTGCCGACGAAAATTTATTTGATTTTGTTTTTAACGCCATTGAATGGCTGGATCATCAAACCGAGGGCCTTGCCAATTTTCATTTGCTGTTTTTAATACAGCTTTCACGCTATATTGGCTTTTATCCGGATAGATACCTGGTTGGCGAAGCTGACTATTTTGACATGAAAAACGGTGTTTTTTGCCGGTATAAGCCCAATAGCATTTTATATCTTTCGCCCCCGCATACCGCAAATTTTGCCCGCTTGCTGCTATGCAACTTTGAAAATATTCATCAGCTTAAACTTACCAACGAAGAGCGCCGCTATCTGATCCAAAAGATACTGGAATATTATGCCATGCACGTTGAAGGTTTCGGAAACATCCGCTCGCACGATGTTTTGGAAGAAGTGTTGGCGTAGGCCGGTTATATGATTTTTAAGATTTTTGGGATGTGGTTGTTGCGCTGTCATCAAAAGAATCAATAAAATCGTTTAATCCGGGTTCAGACAATCTTTTGGCATTCTTTAAAAAATTTAATAAGTAACCCATCTTTTTATAATATATCAAAAACGATACATACAAAATCGAAAAATAGCTATTATATTTAAATGCTAATTATATTAATCTGATTAAACCACCTGTTATGCTTCAACCCAAACGTTTGCTTTCTATTGATGTGTTCCGTGCCGTCAATATGTTTTTTATGATATTTGTTAATGATCTGAGCGGTGTCCGCAATGTGCCGCTCTGGATAGATCATGTGAAAGCGAACGAAGATGGGATGCACTTTGCCGATAGTATTTTCCCTTTGTTTTTATTTATAGCAGGCTTGTCTATCCCATTGGCCATAGGCAGGCGGATTGCTAAGGGCAATAGTTTTGTTTCTATAGCCGGGTATATTCTTTTACGCGCTTTCGCACTAATTGTGATGGGCTTTTTTCACGTAAATATGGAAGAATATAGCTCCGCATCAGTTTTGACTATCGGCGTGTGGGAGTTTTTATTAACCTTGAGTTTCTTCCTTATCTGGCTTGACTATCCTGAAACACTGGCCAAAGCAAAAAAATACATCTTAATTGGCATTGGCGTAGTAATTCTTGCTGTGCTGGCGCTGCTTTATAAAGGCGGTAACCCGCATGCTCCCGAAGGCTTAAATCCATCGTGGTGGGGCATATTAGGGATCATTGGTTGGGCTTACCTGGTTTGCTCGGGTGTATACCTTATTGTTAAAGGTAATTTATATGCTTTAACTGTTGCATTGGTTTTACTGGTTGCCGTTAACATCGGTATCCATGGCGATTGGTTTGATTATAAAATATGGGTGATAAAAGACGGCGCTTCGGCTTCGTTAATGATGTTTGGCGTTGTAATATCCCTGCTGTATTCAAAAATAATATCCAAAGGCAGTTATAACAACCTATGGATAACGTTTACCCTTATCGGCATTGCTTTAATAGTGTTAGGCTTTGTAGTACGCCCTTATACCGAAGGGATTTCGAAAATACATTCAACCCCGGCATGGGTGTTCATTTGCTCCGGCCTGGGAGTGTTGCTTTTTGAACTATTTATTTGGCTGGTTGATGTTAAAGGCAAGCAAAACTGGTTTAAAATAATAAAACCTGCAGGCACAAGCACGCTTACCTGTTATCTGATCCCGTATTTTATGGTAGCCATTTTTAGCATTATTGGGTTTCAGTTTCCGCATTTCTTTAACTATAGCACGGGTGGTATCATCCGGTCGTTTGCGGTATCGTTTATTGTGATATTTATTACGGGGTTTTTAGAGAAAAACAGACTGCGCCTAAAAATCTAATCTTACAAGTTACATAACCTATAAATAGATAAACAGATTCTTCCATATTATGAAATTTATAAAATCATTGGCTCTAATCATTGGCATAATAGCGATACTGCCATACCATTCAACAGCGCAGTCAAAAGTAATAATTGGGTATGTAGGCGGTTTTAGGGGGCTGATAAAAAATACCGACCTTATTGCTGCCCAAAAGCTAACCCATATTAATTACGCTTTTGTTGATGTAAGAAATAACCGTGCCTGGCTGCATCGGGAAGCTACCGATACCATCAATTTCAGACACCTGGTATTATTAAAAAAACAAAACCCTGCACTAAAAATATTGATCTCGATAGGAGGGTGGACATGGAGCGGCAAGTTCTCGGATGCTGTACTTTCTGATACCTCGCGACGCGGCTTTGCTGCGAGTGCGGTAGCTATCATTGGTAAGTTTAATATGGATGGGGTTGATATTGACTGGGAATATCCGGGACGCCCTGGTATTCAGGGGAATATTTACCGGCCCGAGGATCAGCAAAACTATACCTTAATGTTTAAAGAGCTGCGCAGGCAATTAGATAGTCTTCAGCAACAAACCGGAAAAAAATATTTGCTTACAACGGCTGCCGGTGCATTCAAAGGTTTCCTTGATCATACCAACATGGGAGATGCCCAGCAATATCTTGATTATATTAACCTGATGACTTACGATTATTCGGGTGGTGGAAAAATTGCCTCGCATCATACCAACCTGTATGCCTCAAAAGGATATAACGCCCATAATAATGCCGACGAAGCGGTAACTCTTTTTGAGGAAGCCGGCGTACCGGCCAATAAATTGGTTATGGGGATTGCATTTTATGGACACTCATCAATCTTAGTACAGGGTGCAAAGGGTCTGGGCGACTCGGTAGCTACGGCTGCAAGAGGTTTTGGATTTACCACTATTAAGGATAGTATTTTAAAAATACCCGCATTTAAAGTTCATCGCGACAGCCATGCAAAAGCTGATTATATTTATAATGATGAAACCCGGCAGTTTATAACGTATGATGACGAATGGTCGGTGAAGAAAAAATGTAAGTATGCTAAAAGCAAAAAGCTTGGCGGCGTAATGTTTTGGGAATATAATGATGACCTGAAAGGTTATTTATTAGACGAAATAAATAAAGTATTAAAATAGGTTTACAAACCCCTATAAAACAAAAAAAAGAGGAAGCGGGAGCTTTCTCTTTTTGTAGTAACTGACCTCATTATTTATCATAAAGAACTAATTGGTTAGACCGATTAATAATAATTGCACAAATATATAATCTATAGAAATACGAGACTAATTTTTTAACATAATTTTAACGTTTTTTTTTGAAAAAAGCACTGTTTTGGGGTATAAACTTACCAACAAGGGTATGTTTACTAACAAATGGGTCTGTTGAAGGGGTATACGGGGGTGATTTTTATTTTTTTTTACATTAATGAATATAAAAATCCTAAAACGTATTAAAAACGATATTTTTCGATATATTTTCAAAAAAAATCAGCTTTATTTAAATTAAAGCGACATAGTAAGCCAGCAGAATTTGAAATCGATATTTAGTTTAGTTTTTTGTTTGATCATCAGTTTGCATCTTTTTTCGCAAAAGAAAAATAGCAGATTTCAGTATCATATCCATCAAATAAATACGCCGGTCAAAATTGACGGCGTTATGGACGACGATGCCTGGAAGGATGCCGAGGTAGCCAAAAATTTCAATATGGTTTTACCGATGGATACCAGCCTGGCCCGAAGTTATACCGAGGTACGGATGGTGTATGACCAGAAAAATATTTACATCCTCGCTATTTGCTATAAACCTTTGCCGGGGCCCAATATGGTTGAATCGCTTAAAAGGGACTTTAGCTTTTCAAAAAATGATAACTTTATTTTCTTTATCGATACGTTTAATGATCAAACCAATGGCTACTCGTTCGGGGTAAATGCTGCCGGTGCAGAGTGGGACGGAACCATGTACCAGGGTGGGAGTGTTGATTTAAGCTGGACTAACAAGTGGTACTCGGCAGTTAAGGATTATCCGGATAAATATATTTTTGAAGCAGCCATTCCTTTTAAATCCATACGATATAAAAAAGGCATAATGGAGTGGGGGATTAACTTTAGCCGCAATGACCTTAAAACCACCGAAAAATCGAGCTGGGCACCGGTGCCGAGGCAATTCCCAACGGCATCGCTGGCTTATACAGGTACATTGGTTTGGGATGCACCGCCGCCAGAACCCGGGCAAAATATCTCTATAGTGCCTTATGGGTTAACCAGTATCAGCAAAGATTATATCAACAATAAAAGTGTAGCTGTAAAAGCCGAGGCTGGCGTTGATGCAAAAATTGCGGTATCATCTGCCCTTAATCTTGACCTGACCGTGAACCCCGATTTTTCGCAGGTTGATGCTGATAAACAAGTTACCGACCTAAGCCGTTACGAACTGTATTATCCCGAAACCCGCCAGTTTTTCCTCGAGAATGGTGATCAGTTCAGTAATTTTGGATACGCTACCATCCGGCCATTCTTTTCGAGGCGAATTGGCTTAACTTCTAACATTATAGGCGGGTTCAGATTAAGCGGGAAACTGGATAAGAACTGGCGCATTGGCATAATGAACATGCAAACCAGTAGTAATGATACCTTACCCGCGCAAAATTTTACAACCATTGCCCTGCAGCGCAAAATATTTGCCCGCTCAAACATCGGCTTTCTGTTTGTTAATAAGGAAGCCTTTAATTACCCGGATGTTCCGGCTGCATCAACAGACTCAAAATACAACAGCAATATAGGGGTTGAATTTAACCTGGCCTCGGCAGCAAACTTATGGACGGGCAAGGCTTTGGTTTTAAAGTCTTTTAGTCCTGATAAAACCGGGCACGATTTTACACAGGCAGGCAATCTGCAATTTGCTGATAAGCATTGGATAATAGGCGGGGAATATGAAGTTGTTGGCGCTAATTATAATGCTGAGGTTGGTTATGTACCGAGACAGGGGTATATTAAATTAAATCCGACGATGAGCTACCTGTTTTTCCCATCGGGAGGGCCGGTTTTAAGCCATGGCCCAATAGTGAATTTTACGGATTATTACGACGGATCATTTAACTCCACCGATTTCAGGAACTATTTTTCGTACCAGGTAACGTTTAGGGATAAGAGCGTTTTAACCGGCTTGGTTGAGCGCGACTATGTAAAGCTTTTAGCACCTTTTGATCCCACAAATTACACCGGCAACCAGCTGCCAACCGGTTTTGTGAGCAGGTGGTGTAATGCGGAGTTGTCCTATTTTTCGTATCCGCAAAGCATATTTACTTATGATTTTACGGCCGATTATGGTGGATACTACGATAACGGCAAAAAAATTAGCCTTACCGATGATATAGGCTATCGCGTTCAGCCTTATTTAAATGCTTTGTTTAGTACCACCCTAAATGTTTTGCAATTACCGCAACCTTGGGGACAAAAAACCTTTTGGCTGGTAGGCCCGAGGATTGATGTAACCATGACCAACAAGTTTTTTCTGACAGGTTTTTTCCAGTATAACGAGCAGCAAAATAATTTTAATATCAATACCCGCCTGCAATGGCGTTACCGGCCTGCATCCGATTTTTTTATTGTTTATACCGATAATTACCTGCCAAGGCCGTTTTACGTTAAAAACAGGATGCTGGTGTTTAAGTTCACATATTGGATAAATTAGGAGTGGGAGGTTAGTGGTTGGAGATTAGAGGTTAATTTTTATAGTGATTAGAGGTTGGAGATTAGAGGTTAGTTTTTAACTCCACTGACCTCCAATCTCTAACCTCCAACCACTAATCTCTCTTCACGCTTCCCATCCATAGTAGTGCATCGATAACCAGTTTGGCTTCCATTTCACTGCTAAAAGTTTGTGATAAAGTTTTGGTGGTGTTGTCGTACTTATGTTCGTAGTCCATATCGTTATGGCCCATGTTAAAGTATATCATTTTATATTTTGTATTGGTCCATACCACGGGGTAATAACCGCTGTGCCATATTTCGCTTAGTTTGGGCCCGGTGCCAAGCGGAAAGCTGGCAGAGTCTATTGAGCAAAGTATTTTAATATCCGGGTTTTTGTGCAGGTCGTTTTCCCAGCGGTACCATTCGTTTGGTGATGTTTTAAAAGTTGCAGGCATGTTTTTAGTAGCCGGGAAATTACGGTCGACATCCAGTATGGCAGTTGATGGTCGCCATATATTGCTCACATACTGGCCCGAGCCTAAGAATGTATTGTGGTACCAATCCCAGTTCTGTGGAAAATCAGAAGGGGTAAGTGCAAAGGCTGAAAAATGGAAGCCCATCCATCCGCCGCCCTTTTTCATATATTTTTGGAATGCTGCCCGTTGTGCAGGATCATCGGGCCGGGTATCTAAAAAGATCACCACCTGGTAATGCGAAAGGAACTCGGCATTCAAATGGCTCCAGTTATTGGTTGAATCGTAACTGAAATTGTATTTGGCCCCCATCAGCGGAAACCATTTATTGGCCTCGTGCACAAAGCTGATATGCGCTTTATCAGACCGGGCAGTATAAAAGGCAATCACTTTAAACTTGGGTGAGTCAGTTTGGGCTGTCGCTGTTGTAATGCAAAAACAGCATATCAAAATCATATTAAAATGCGCGGTGATT
>OLKV01000117.1_pt1 | contig 42623 bp, 37 predicted proteins | sample 1604391 | NCBI WGS metagenome assembly OLKV01 (sample SAMEA104055711, study PRJEB20765) | soil metagenome | isolation source: soil | reverse complement strand
GGTTTCTTTCCGCCTGATGTTTCGCCACCAAAGCTTCTTTTTGGCCTGTCGTCATTATCAGCTACTCGGCCTGTATAAGGTCTGCTCTTTTGCGAGAACGACTTGCCGCCGCCTGATGATGCACCGCCAAAACTCCTTTTAGGTCCATCGCTGGCATCTGCCGGTCTGCCGGTATATGGTTTGCTGCGGCCCGCAAATGGTTTACGTTCTGTAGCTCCGCCGCTAAAGCTGCTTGCCGGTTTATCGGCGCCGCCTTCTTTTCCTTTATATGGTTTGCTTCCCCCCGAAGAAAACGTACGTTTCTCGCCCGGGCGATCACTGCTATATTTTCTGCCTGGTTTGTTGCTGTCGGTGCGATCAGTACCGGATGATGAATTTCCTCTCGATGAGGTTGATCTTTTTGGACGATCACCGGCTTTGGGAGCCCTGTTTGATGATCTGCCGGCCTTGTCGTCCCGACTGTTCCCTGGTCTGTTAAATACCATAATTTTTTGATTAGCGCTTTCGCAGCGTGAAGGGTCAAAGTTAGGGTTTTTTGGTGGATATTTGCAATTTTTTTATTGCCTGCAAAATCTGCGCGTACGGCTTTTAAACGCAGTTTTTGAACCAAATTTGTAGTTTAAAAACAGGCCAAAAAAGCTAAGTGTTTGATAATCTGATTCGTATAACGTACCTTTGCAGCGCATTCTACCACAATGTATTGCTTATGAATAAAAAAAATATGACTAAGAGACACTTAATTACGTGCTCCGTAATGGTGATGTTGGTTATCTTTTCGGCTATTAATATTTACAGTACAAAGGCCGTACCAACGGTTAAAATAAAGTTGGTAACAACGGCTAAAACCAAGGCCGTGTCAGCGATTAAAGACACTGTAAAATTAAACCCGTGCATCGAAAAATTAATTATTAAAAATACCGAACCCGAAGATGATTTCAGTTTCGCAAATGAAACTTTACCCGTCAACGATGCAACCGTAAACCGTAAACTGCAGCTTTCTTTAAGGCACCACAGTTACAGGCATGTTCAATCAAACATCTTACAAAATAAGGCTGAGCGATTGTTTCCTATAATTGAGCCAATTTTAAGCGCTTACGGTATTCCTAATGATTTTAAGTACCTTCCTTTGGTGGAATCTGGCTTTGGCGAAGGAGTTTCGCCTAAAGGAGCCCGTGGTATTTGGCAGTTTATGCCGGGCACCGCACGCACTTATGGCCTTAAAGTAAGAAACGGGGTTGATGAGCGTTTAAACGTCCGTAAATCAACCATTGCCGCATGTAAGTACATAAAAGAACTTTATGCTGAATTTAACAGCTGGACATTGGCAGCTGCTGCTTACAACAATGGCGAAATTCAATTGGCAAGAGCAATTAACAGGCAAAATGAGGATAATTACTTCCGCATGCATTTAAACCGCGAAACTGGTTGGTATGTGTATGACCTTATTGCCATGAAAGCTATTATCAATCAGCCTAAAAAGTATGGCTATAAAAAATTCAATAAGTTAAGCCCCGGCATTCCAAGTTCGCACGAATTGCTGGCAACAAACTAACAAGGGATAATATCCATTGTAAAGTAAATTTATATTACGGAGCACCTTAAGGCCGATCTTCCTAAATGGATGATCGGCCTTTTTTGCGTACATTTGTGTTGCGAAAAGTTGATTGCGTTTATTAGGTAAGTAGTTGATTGAGTTAAAGTAATATTGTATGTATACTTAACCATATCAACTTAATCCAACCCAATCAACTTAATCAACCGAAAGAAATTAATACATGATTACAAAGTCAATAGACCTGGGTGAGCAAAATGAAGTTGAGGTTTACGGGGCCAGGGTACATAATTTAAAAAATATAGATGTTTCTTTTCCGCGCAACAAGCTGGTAGTAATAACCGGTTTAAGTGGCAGCGGCAAATCATCATTGGCTTTTGATACCATTTATGCCGAAGGGCAGCGCCGTTATATGGAAACATTTTCGGCTTACTCGCGCCAGTTTATGGGCGGTATGGAACGGCCCGACGTGGATAAAGTGTCGGGGCTTAGTCCGGTTATAGCCATTGAGCAAAAAACCACCAGCAAAAACCCGCGCTCAACCGTGGGTACCATAACAGAGATCTATGATTTTATGCGTTTGCTTTTTGCCCGCACCGGCGAAGCTTACTCTTATGTAAGCGGCGAAAAGATGGAGCGCATGTCTGAAGAGCAGATATTAAGAACCATCTCCGAAAAATTTGACGGACAGCCAGTGAACATCCTTGCTCCGGTTGTAAAAGCACGTAAGGGCCATTATCGCGAACTTTTTGAGCAGATTCGCAAGCAGGGCTATTTAAAAGTATGGGTTGATGGCGCCATTGCCGACGTTGAACCTAAAATGCAGCTCGACCGCTACAAGATACACGATATTGATATAGTGGTGGATAGGTTAGTGGTGAGTGAGAACGACAGTAAGCGTTTATATACTTCTATACAGGCAGCGTTAAAGATTGCCAAAGGGATTATCCGCATAGGTGATAAGGATAACAATGTAGCCTACTACAGCAAATACCTGATGGACCCGATCTCGGGCATTTCGTATGATGAGCCGCAGCCTAATACTTTCTCATTTAACTCGCCTTATGGTGCCTGTGAGAAATGTAATGGATTGGGTTACATTTTTGAGGTTGATGAAGCCTCGGTGATTCCTAACCCTAAATTAAGCATCCTGAATGGTGGCCTCGCCCCTATTGGCGAATACCGCGAAACCTGGATTTTCCAGGTGTTAAAAGCATTGGCCAAAAAGTATGAGTTCTCGCTGTCGACCCCAATTGAAAAATTATCACGCGATCATTTAGACATCATTTTAAACGGGTCTACCGAAATGATCACCGTTGCTGTTGAGTATAACAAATGGAACGTGCAAAGCTACCAGATCAGTTTCGACGGTGTTATCCGTATGCTTGAAGAGCAGCAGGAACGCCGCAGCGATGAAGGGATGGACGATATGGAAAACTATCGTGTTTTAAAAACATGCCCGGTGTGTGATGGTGCCCGGTTAAAAAAAGAATCGCTGCATTTTAAGGTTGATAATAAAAATATTTTTGAACTGGCCTGCATGGATATCAACAACTTGCAGGAGTGGTTTGTTAACCTGGAAGACAGGCTAACCGAACGCCAGAATATTATCGCCAAAGAAATACTGAAAGAGATAAGGGCGCGTATCGTTTTCCTGCTGGATGTAGGTTTGAGCTATTTAACGCTCGATCGCACAGCAAAAACACTGTCGGGTGGCGAGGCACAACGCATCAGGCTGGCCACACAAATTGGCTCGCAGCTGATGAATGTGATGTATATTTTGGACGAGCCAAGCATTGGCCTGCACCAACGCGATAACGAGCGCCTAATAAACGCCCTTAAAAACCTGCGCGATTTAGGCAATACCGTTTTGGTTGTTGAACACGATAAAGACATGATACTGCACGCCGACCATGTAATTGACATGGGCCCGGCAGCGGGCGTACACGGCGGCCAAATTGTTGCGCAAGGCACTCCCGAAGAATTAATGAAGCAGCACACGCTAACCACCAGTTACATCAACGGTGAGCGCGAAATTGCTATCCCCGCAAAAAGGCGCGATGGCAATGGCAAAATTCTGAGTCTTAAAAAGGCAACGGGACATAATTTGAAAAAGGTTTCTGTTGATTTCCCCTTGGGTAAGTTAATTGGCGTTACAGGTGTATCAGGCAGTGGTAAATCGAGTTTGATTACAGAAACCTTGTACCCTATTTTAAATCACCACTTCTTCAGAGCAAAAAAACATCCTTTGCCTTACGAGAAAATTGAAGGGTTGGAGCATATTGATAAAGTAATTGAGATTGACCAAACTCCTATTGGCCGTACACCGCGTTCAAACCCGGCTACTTATACCGGTGTATTCTCGGATATTCGTAACCTGTACGTAGCGCTTCCCGAATCAAGGATCAGGGGTTACAAACCGGGCCGTTTCTCGTTTAACGTAAAAGGTGGCCGTTGCGAAACCTGTCAGGGTGCCGGACTAAAAGTTATTGAAATGAACTTTTTGCCCGACGTGCAGGTACCCTGCGAAGAATGCGGCGGCAGACGCTATAACCGCGAAACGCTGGAAGTACGCTATCGCGGAAAATCCATCAGCGATGTGCTGGACATGAGCATTGAGGATGCAACGCCATTTTTTGAGCATATACCGGCTATCTACCGCAAGGTAAAAACGTTAAATGACGTTGGGTTAGGTTATATCACACTTGGGCAATCATCAACCACCCTATCGGGCGGCGAAGCACAGCGGGTTAAGCTGGCTACCGAGCTTTCCAAAAAAGATACCGGTAATACTTTTTACATCTTAGATGAACCCACAACCGGCTTACACTTTGAGGATATTAACGTACTGCTTGGCGTGTTACATCAACTGGTTGACAAAGGCAATACTGTGCTGGTAATTGAGCACAACCTTGACGTTATAAAAGTGGTTGACCATGTAATTGACCTCGGCACCGAAGGCGGCTCTGGTGGCGGCAGAATACTGTTTAGTGGCACGCCCGAAGGATTGTGCAAAGTAAAAGAAAGCTTTACCGGCCAGTTTTTGAAAAAGGAGATGGGAATAAAGTAACGTTATATTCTAAATCACATACTATACAAAGCGGTATTGCACAGTTCGAGATTGCTTCGCCATTCCTCCTACTTATGACAAGTTATTTGTAAAGGGATATTTGAGTAAACAAATTAAAGGAATACCCCACAGGGGTAAAAGGTCGGTAGAAAGAAAGGCGGATGACAATATCGTGCCAGCGGTACGAAACCTGTACGTAGGAATGTAGCGTACCTATGGCACGCAAAACGTTTTAAAAAACATTTCCTACCGACCTTTTGCGCCGATGGCGCATTCTTCGTTGTCACTTTACCTTCAGAATCCAAAGGACTTTATTTCTCTCAATTATCTGCTCCTTACAGCAATAACATTTTTCGCTTCTCGGCAATTGCAGCGTCTTACTTATAATAAGGCGTATGGGTATCTAAAAATTGCTTCTCGGTAGCCGCCCAGGTGTTGTTAGCTTCGTTTCGGCCGTTATTTAAATCGGCGTTTATCTGGTTAAAGTTATTTACGGCGGCGTTAATATCATTTACGCCTTTATTAAAGGTATCAACATCTTGCTGTGTTCTTTGGTCGGCAGATTTTGCCTCCATAGTGGCCTTAAGCTTATTAAAGCTCTCCTCTTTCAAAAAGAAATCGGTAACAATTGGTATTTGTGTTTCGGCTTCTGCTTTATAAAAAACAAGCGCCTGCCTGCAAGCTTCGGCTAACGAATGGTCGTTTTCAAAAGATTTTAGTGTATCAAGTACTGCAAGGCCCTCGATAGTGTATTTTTTCAGGGCGCTTCGGTCTTGTTCAATTTTTGTTACATTTTTTTGGTTAACAGCTTCGGTTAGCTGGTTGTCTTCCCAATTGCCTTTATAAAACAACAGGTACACTTTATCACGATATTTGGTCACTCTGTCGGTCGCTTCCATTTTTTCGCCAAGCTCCGTTTTCTCCGAAACCAGGTTAACGTTATATTTTGCTGCAAACGCCTTTTCTGCTTTCGAAATTCGGTCGTTACCTACTTTTAGCGTGTCATTTGTAGCTTCCTGTAGCAGTATGTAGGCTTGCATTTCATCGTAACTTTGTTCGGCAATATCTTCCATGTTTACAATGTGCGTATAATCATCATTAAATACTTTATAGCAAAGCTCTACGTAATTAAGGCTGCTTTGACGCAGGGAATTATCGCCTTTATAAGCAGGCAGGTTAGTGATAGTGTTTTGGCATATTACAATATTATCAACCGCCTTTAATCTCATTTTTTCAATCTTTCGTTTTCGGCTACTATGGGCCGCCGCGCTTATATAAGCCATATAAGCTTTATTCATATCGGTTTCTGCGTTGCTTATTGCGTTCATATAAGCGCCAGGATCAGCTGTGGCATCCTGTGCTTTTGCTTGCTTTGCAACAGCACAGATAATAACCAATAGCAAAAAGATGGAAGTAAAAAAAGTCTTCATAAAGGACGGGTTTATGGTTGATAATGGTTTTATTGGCTTTTTAATTTTGAAAGTACGGTGTAAGCTATATTAATATAAGCATCGGCCCCCACCTGCTTGCTGAACTGTTCGTTAAACGCTTTAAGGTTTTCATCAGTCTTTAGTCTTTCCAATTCATACTGATTGTTTTGTACCGTAAATTTCTTTGATTTCGTGGCTGCAAAATCAACACTATCAGCATCTAATGCGGCAGGGTGAACGTCAACAAGGGCATCTTTTACATTAAGCGAAATATCTTTTTTGGGGATTTTCTGCTTTGCTAAATTGATAAAGCCTTTAACTGCATTAAAATATTTACTGGTATCAATTTCTGGTTGTACACTTTGTGCAAGCATTTTAATAGGCAAGGGTGAGTAAGGCTGGTAGTATTTATTGGCGTTAATGACCGATGGAAGCAGGGCGTAAGGCTCATCAGCTTCTTTTGTAGTGTAAGCGTCCAGTGCATCGGGCAAAACAATATCGGGCTGCACACCCTTAAACTGCGCCGAAGTACCGTTAACCCGGTAGAGCTTGCCTACGGTTAATTTTAAATAATCGTCGGCATGCTTTTGCATAAAATTTTCGGGCGTAACCGTTGTATCCAGCGGTAAAACAATCTGCATAGTGGCTTTACCATAAGTAGGTGATCCGATAATAACGGCCCTGTTATAATCCTGCAAGGTACCGGCAACCAATTCAGATGCCGATGCGCTGTACCCATTTACCAGTATTACCAGCGGGCCATCATAAATAGTACCACGGTCCATATCTTTTATGGTGCTAACTTTAGCATCGCGGCTTTTTTCCTGCGCTACCGGGCCTGCATCAATAAAAATACCAGCAAGTTCGGTGGCCTCACTCACCGACCCACCGCCATTGTATCGCAAATCGAGTATCAGGCCGCTAATGTTTTCTTTTTTTAGCTTTAAAATCTCGCGCCCAACATCATTTGCACAACCGTTAAGCCCATCGTTATTAGTTTCCCAGTCTTCATAAAAAGCAGGCAGATAAATGTAACCAATGGTATTATCGCCCTTCAGGATAAAGCTTTTTACCTTATCATCATCGTCAGTAGTTGCAAGCTCTTTTTCTAACGGAACCTGTACCAGTGTGCCGTCTGCCTTTTTTACACTAAATAATATTTTCTTATGGCTGCTTTGATCAACCAAATCATCAAAATCGTCTATTGATATATCAGAAACATCAACCGCCTGGCCTCCTTCCCATTGCAGACTCATAAACTTATCGCCCTTATTAAGCTTGCCGCTTTTATAAGCCGGGCTGCCCGGTTGCAGGTTATCAATCAATATGCCACCATTTTTCTCAGGTTTTATTCGGAAACCGAATTGAAAGGGCTGCTTGCCTAATTCGCTTTCAAAATTTTCTTTTTCTTCGGGCGGGAAAAACTCTGTATGCGGGTCAAAGCACGATGCGATAGTTTCGCAGTAAAGATTGCCCAGGTATTGCGTTAGCCCGTAGGGATTCAGCAGGATATTACTTATTTTTCTTTTTAGCGATGCTGTAATTTTCTTTTGCAGTGCAAATACCGCACTGTCTACATATTTTTTTTGTTTTGCTGGCGTAAATGATTTAAAGTTACCCGGTAAATCATCACTTAGTTTTTCAACAACATCGGCTTTTATTATTTTGAGCAGCTTTGTCTGCCGGGCGGCTTGCGATGCAGCATATAAAGTATCATCGGCAATAATAAGTTTTTCGTCAGCATAAAAATTTAACGGCTTTTTATCTACCTCATTTATCAGTGAGTCTGTTTGCTTGAGGCGTTTGCTGTAGATGTTTATAAACAGACTTAAATACCCGGTTTTACGCTGTTTTATTTCTTTATCGATGGTTTTACGGTAAATGCTAAGCCTGCTGATATCATTTTGTGTAAAAAATATATGCCCGGCATCCGTTTTGTTAAGCATGCCCGTAAACACATTTTCCGAAAACAGGCTGTTCACTTCCCTCGGCTCCACATGAAATTTATTAACCATCCGCGTAAGCACAAACGCATCATTGGCAATTTTATCGGTTGTTTGGCAATGCGATAAAATTGGAATAAAGGCAAGAGCAATGAGTATGGCTGTAATTTTTTTCATCAACTGAAATGCAGCCTGTAAAATACCAAGGAAATGGGAAATAAAAAAATAAATTGAGCATACGGTCGCTAAAGCGAGTATGAACGATGGAATTGGTGCTTAAACCCCCGGATCAGGGCTTTTTTTTAAAACAGTTGTTCGATAATATCGTCGGTCGACAGTCCTTCCGCCTCGGCATGATAGCTGCGTACGATGCGGTGCCTTAATATTGGTTTGGCAACCGCCTTTACGTCTTCAATATCCGGCGAGTATTTGCCGCTGATAACCGCATGGCACTTGGCGCCTAAAATTAAAAATTGTGATGCACGCGGGCCGGCACCCCAGCTAAGCAGGCGTTTTACCTGCGGAGTAGCCAATTCGCCATGAGGGCGGGTTTTTGATACCAGTTTCACAGCGTATTCCAATACATTATCAGTTACAGGGATGTTACGCACCAGTTGCTGAAAATAAATGATCTGTTCGGCATTTAACAGCTTGTTTACGGTAGCCTGGGTAGTACTTGTTGTATTTTTAACTACTTGCAACTCTTCCGCAAAAGTAGGATAATCTAACGCTACGTTAAACATAAACCGGTCAAGCTGTGCTTCGGGCAGGGGGTAGGTACCTTCCTGCTCAATGGGATTTTGCGTTGCTAATACAAAAAATGGCCTCGAAAGCTTATGGGTAACACCTGCTGCGGTTACCGCTTTTTCTTGCATGGCCTCTAACAAGGCTGCCTGTGTTTTTGGCGGTGTACGGTTAATTTCATCAGCCAGGATGATGTTTGAAAAAACGGGGCCGGGTATAAATTTAAAATTCCGGTCCTCGCCTAATATTTCTGAACCAATAATGTCTGATGGCATCAGGTCGGGAGTAAACTGAATCCGTTTAAAATCCAGATCAAGCACCTCGGCTACGGTTTGCACCAGTAAAGTTTTTGCAAGGCCCGGAACACCCACTAATAAACAGTGCCCATTACTAAAAATAGAAATGAGCACAAATTTCAGCACTTCGTGCTGGCCTACAATAACTTTACCAATTTCAGCGCTTACTTGCTGATATACTTGTTTTAAAGCATCAGCAGCTTCCACATCCGAGCGGTGTTGCATATATTTTTTAAGGTTTAACTTCGGCTGTAGTTTCTGGTGTAGACCAACCTTTCAGCTGCGAGCATGACTGGTATTGAGGGTCAATTTTTATAAAAGTTTCTTTTCTTCTTTTCTGGAACCATTCGCTTACCGTACGGTTAATTTTATCATTGGTAGCATATTCCTTTATTTTAGGATAATCTTGCAAAAGGCTGGCTTTATGCGCAGGCGTTGATGATTTAAGATAAAGGATTTTATAATATTTTTTACCATCCTGGCCGGTAATTAACTGGGGTGTTGAGATATTGCCAACCTTCATGGTATCGGTAACTAATGCAACCTGAGGATCTAATCTGTCAGTGGGGATATAAGTTGTACGGGTTTCAACGTTGTCTGCATTTAAAAGCATCCCACCATTGTATTTGGAATCTTTGTTATCAGAGTAATATGCCGCGGCCGATGAAAAATCTATTTTCTTGTTTTTCGATAGCAAATCATAAACGCTGTCAGCTTTAGCCTTGGCCCTGTCTAAACTTGCTTGTGTAATTGCTGGTACAATCAGGATATGTCTTACGTGAACCTGCTCGCCACGGCGCTCAATTACCTGTAAAAAGTGAAACCCGAAATCACTTTCGAATACCGGCGAAATTTCGCCTGCTTTTAGCTTAAAGGCCATCGCTGTAAATTCCTTAACAAATGCAGTACGATCATTAAACCCTAAATCTCCACCTTGTGGTGCCGAACCCGGATCTTGTGAGTAAAGGCGTGCCATTGCAGCAAAATCTTCCCCTTTTACTATCCTTGCACGCAGTTCTTCAGCTTTTTGGCGGTAGCTTTCTTTTTCGGCGGTGGTAAGTTTTGGGTTAAACTGTATTTCGCCAACTTCAACCTCTTTGTTAAAAGTTGGCAAGCTATCTTTAGGGATCTTATTGTAAAACGTTTCAACATCCAACGGGGTAGTATTTACGTTTGAGGTGATTTTTTCCTGCATCTTGCGGGCAACAAGACCTTCCCTGATATCGGGGCGAATCTCATCTTTATACTGTATAACCGAGCGGCCTAAAAACTGCTCCAGTCTATCCTGCCCTCCGGCTCTTTGTATCATCCCGCGCATGCGGCGGTCAACGTCGGCATCAACTTCATCCTCTTTTACATCAATACTATCAATAACGGCCTGTTGTGCAAGCAATTTTTGTGTTAGCAGACTCTGTAATATCTGGCATTTAACATCCTCGCTTGGTGCATTACCTTGTGCAAGGTACGATGCGTACTTTAATTCAATGTCTGATTGCAGTATAATACCGGCACCCACAACTCCGGCAATTTTATCCAACGTATGTTTGGGCCCTGTGGCAACTGGTTTGGTGGTATCTGGTTTTGTTGCAACAGCCGGAGCTGGTGTTGTTTGTTGTGCGCTGGCAACTGATATTAATAAAATAAAACTTAAAATGGCTAACCCAAACTTTCTCATGTATCTGATACTATTAAAATTATCCTCGCCCAGGCCAGGATTAAAAACTCCGAATTTCGGTAAATTTATTAATTATGGCGGCATAATTAGCCGCAATTAATTATAACACTATAATAATTGTGCGAATATGCCGATAATGCTTCAAACTGTTTAACTACTTTTGGTTAAAATTTGTTAAACTATACCTGCTTCCATCCAGCTTTAAAAAACGGATGAGGTAAAATAATAACGCAATGAATGTCGAAAATCCGCTTGCCTTTAGCTTTATTTTACAGGACGACCTGTACCTGTTAAATAATGATAAAGAAGCATACATAAACAATCCAGCTCCGCAGCCGGCGGCACCGGAGCCCATTGCTGTTGCAGGAGAAACGCTGCCGGTAAGTTTTAATTATCTGGGCAAACATAAAAAAAGCTTTTTGGTGATTGCTCACTATCCGGGCATTGATTTTATGGCCGAAAAACACCTTGCCGCGTTAGAAAGCACCCTTAAACGCCTTGAATTTAGTATGGAGGATGTGGCCATTTTAAACAAAGCGAACCATGCCGATGTTACCATACAGCAGCTGATGGATTTTTTTAAGCCAAAAAAACTATTGCTATTGGGTGCAAATGCACTGCCCGCTGCAATGGATTTACCAGTCCTTAATAAATCGCAGCAGCTTAATGACTGCCAAACTTTATTAACCTTTAGCTTTGACGAAATGATGGATAACACCGAGTTTAAAAAGGCTTTTTGGGAACAAATGAAACAATTTTAACACAATGCAGCAATTAGTTTTTGCAACCAATAACCGCCATAAGCTTGATGAGGTTGAAGCCAAAATAAAGGGACAGATTAAGCTATTAACCCTTGATGATATTGGCTGCCACGATGATATTGCCGAAACCGGCCTTACCTTTCGTGAAAATGCATCCATAAAAAGCCAATTTATTTATCAAAAATACAAGCTGAATTGTTTTGGTGATGATAGCGGATTGGAGATTGATTCGCTAAATGGCGAGCCGGGAGTTTTTTCGGCACGATATGCCGGCGAACATCGGAATCATGACGCAAACATCAATAAAGTGCTGGCAAATATGGATGGTGTTACCAACCGAAAAGCCCGTTTCCGCACAGTGATCTCGCTGATATGGGATGGCGAAGAGCAGTTTTTTGAAGGAACTGTTGAAGGTACTATCACAGGGCAACGCTCCGGCACGGAAGGCTTTGGGTATGATCCGATTTTTGAGCCCGAAGGATACAACATTACCTTTGCCGAAATGAGTATGAACGAAAAGAACCGTATAAGCCACCGGGCAAAAGCTGTGGAAAAACTTGTTACCTTTTTAGCATCGGTTTAAAAACTGGTATGCCTAAAGTACTGTTATATATGCATTAAGTAATTTATTATGAATGGCTTTGATCATGTATCCGGGAAATATCACGACGTTGACGATGCAAAAATTTATTTTGAAATAACGGGTAACCCAAACGGCCCCGTTTTATTGTTTTTGCATGGTGGCTTCGACAATATGGAGGACTTTAATTCTACTATCACCGGATTTGAAGATTATTGTATTATAGGCATTGACAGCAGAGGCCAGGGAAAATCAACATTAGGTGATCAAAGGCTTAGTTATAAGCTTATCCAAAAAGATATCGAGGGTTTGTTAAAGACTTTGGGCATCAATAAACTAAGTATTATTGGATTCAGCGATGGCGGAATTGTTGCTTACCGTTTGGCTGCATTCAGTTCATTGGAGATTGACCATATAGTAACCATCGGCTCCAGATGGCATTATGATGACGCTTTGCTCACCAAAGCTATATTTTTAAGAATAACACCCGAAAGCTGGAAAGCAAAATTCCCGGATATGTATACCACTTACCAAAAACTAAACCCCGAGGCGAATTTTGAAAAGCTAACTCACTCAGTAATTGCCATGTGGCTTGATGAAAGCGGGTCCGGATATCCTAACGGACAATTAAAAGAATTCGAAAATCCATTGATGATTGTGAGGGGACATAATGATCATTTGCTGTCACTAAAAAGCGTAACTAATCTCGCCGGACTAATGAAAAATGCAACACTGCTTAATATCCCATTCGCCGGGCATGCTGCGTTTACCGATCAGGCCGAAATGTTTAAAATTGCTTTGCGACAGTTTCTGGACAGATCGGAATAGTTAAAACTCAACGTGTACTCTTAACGAAAATACATTTACCGGCCCGCGGTCTTTATTATAGGCCGGGTTTAAAATAAACTGGTAATCGGGCGTCAGGAAGATTTTCTTTTGATAGGCGTTTACTTTATAATACAACTCGGCGATCATTTCGGGGGCGTAATTTAATTTGCCATCACCAATTAAAAACCCGTAGCCACCATCGGCTAAATATTGGCGGTGTTGGTTTGATAGGCCATCAACAATAAAAGCCAATCCGGCTTCGTCATCACTGCGGTGCCATTGTGTGCCTTTTAAAACGCCGCCGAAGGTTACAGAGCGGTCAATCTCGGTAAAAAACCAGGTTTCGGTGTGGCCATCATTATAACTTGCTTTGGCAAATACACCAAAGTCTTTCGTAAGGTATTGATCGGTATTAATACCAAACCCATATTTATGGCGGCCATAGGCTTGGGTCGAATCTACATTAGGAGCTTTTGGATTTTGAGCTATTGCAAGGTCATAGTTGCCAAACTTGCCGTTGTTTAAAAAGCCTAACACGCGCAAGGTTCCTTTTTGGCCGTCAATAGCATAGCGTTTTTCGTATTCAATAGTTTCGGTATTGGCTTTACCTATTTTTTGATCCCATACAGATTCATTGGCCTGCGTAGTAACCATAGTAAAGGCAAAGCGCAACGCCCATGTAGGTTGCCCTAACTCAACTGTTGAGCCAATTACATAGCCGCGGGTATTGGCCGGGTAATCCCATGCGCCGTTATCCATCAGGGCCCAATTCATAAACTGGCTGCGCGGGTCGTGACTGAAATTGTTGTTATCAAAAAAATCGGCCATGCCAAACTTCCCTATAGCTATTGAGAAATAACGTTTGCTTTTTAATCCGCCCAGCGTATTGGCATCCGGAGCAATGGTATCTTTTTCATTTCCCCATTCAAAATTCTGCTTAAAATAAAGCCGGGCAATGTAAATAGCAGGCGTGGCGCTGCCTACCCTAAACGTTTCGCCATTGGGAAAGCCTGCCACACCCAAAGTTTTGCTTAAGCCCGCACCGCCAGAAAGCTCGGGGTTAAAATAAACCTCGGCACCTTTCCACAATCGCGCAGCGCCAAAAAGGGTGCTGGTTATTGAACTTTGTGTTTCTGTTTGAGTTGATAAACTATTTTGCCCGCTATAATCAGCGCTAAATGAAGGTTTATATTGGCTAATTATAGTCTGCTGAAAATGAAGACTAAATCTTTCCTGCTTAACTGTATCCTGACTTAGGGCAACGGTAACGGCATTAACAAGTATTATAATGAGCAGTAAATGTTTTTTCATACAAAATTTGGCGCAAAATTAGTTTTGCTATTTAAACCTGATGTTTTATTAAGATTAACTCCTTGTTTGTGCTAATGCTGTAGTAACAATTGCTTAAAGCAATTGTTGGTTAAACAAAGTCACTTTAAATACTATCAGGAGGTAATTTAACTTCGGCAAAGTTAAACAGGAAAGCCATGCAATGGTATTGCAATTAATTTGCGCACTGCTCGCAAATGCCTTTAACAACCAAATTCATCTCTAAAGAGCTAAAGCGGTTGGGCAATGTAATGTCGGGTATTTTGGAATCGGGCAAACAGAAGGTTTCCTTGCAAGTCACACAGTAAAAATGAACATGCAGGTCGTGGTGCTCATTGGCATCGCATTCATCAAGGCACAGGGCATATTTGGGTGAGCCGGTGCCATCATCAATAATATGCACCAAACCTTTTTCTTCAAAAGTTTTTACAGTGCGGTAAATGGTAATACGGTCGGCCGGGAGCAGACCTTTTTCAATATCACTCAGGCTGATGGCGGAGTTTTGCTGCAATAAAAAATTAAGCACCAATATGCGCATGGCAGTTGGATTAATATTTTTACTGATTAGCTTTTGCTCGGTTATCGCTTTCATTAGTTGAGTGTCCCTGCCTTATGTTGTTTTAGCAAGCACGGCAAAAATACGAAAACTGATTTGTCATCCTTAACAAAGCGGGGGATATTCTTTCTCTTTGTCATCCTGAGCGTAGCGAAGGATCTTCTTCATCAAAAAGGTAACCCGCGGACTCGTCAAGCGACGAAGATCCTTCGCTACGCTCAGGATGACAGGAGAGAGAAAATTAACACTTAGGAACTGGCGGCCAGTCCATAATTTCTTTATTTAAAAAATTCCAATTTGGATTTTCCTGTTCTATCAATTCTATTTTTTTACTGCGTAACCATCCTTTAATCTCCTTTTCACGTTCTATTGCATGGTTAACATATTGATATCGCTCGTGCCAAATTAAATAGTAGCATTTATATTTACTGGTAAAGCTATCTTTCTGGCCAATACCAAAATAATGTTCGTATAATCTTCTTTCCAAATCATTTGTAACACCAGTATATAAGACTTTTTTACTGTAGTTAGTTAAAATATAGGTGTAGAAATTGTATTGTCTCATCCAATAAAATAGAACCGTTTTAATTCGAAATAATAAAAAATTTATCATCCTGAGGAACGAAGGAACTTCTTCATCAAAAAGGTAACCCGCATAATTATCGCATGAAGAAGATCCTTCGTTCCTCAGGATGACAAAAGGGAAATTAAAGGCATTATCAACACTCCGAATAAAACTGCGTTAAATAACTCTCCATAAAAGCATGACGCTGCTCGGCCATCTTCTTTCCGGTTGGAGTGTTCATTTTATTTTTAAGCAGTAATAGTTTTTCGTAAAAATGATTGATAGATGGGGCCGAGGTATTTTTGTATTCCTCCTTGGTCATTTTTAAGTTGGGTTTTATTTCGGGGTTGTAAATTTCCCTGCCTTTAAAGCCGCCGTAGTTAAACGCGCGTGCAATACCTATTGCACCAAGCGCGTCCAGCCTGTCTGCATCCTGTACAATACCCAGCTCAGTTGAATAAAATGTAGTCCCATCAAACCCTGATTTAAATGAAATGTGTTTAATGATCTGTACTACATGCTCAATCGTTATTTCATCAGCATTTAAGCTTTTTAAAAATGTTGCTGCCATAGCCGGACCTATCTCTTCATCGCCATTGTTAAATTTACTGTCGGCAATATCATGCAGCAGGGCGGCAAGCTCAACCACAAGCAAATCGCATTGCTCGGTTTGTGCAATAGTTTTGGCATTGTTCCAAACCCGGTGGATATGCCACCAGTCGTGCCCGCCTTCAGCATCTTTAAGTGTATCGCGTACAAAGGTTACGGTTTGGGCAATTAAGGCGGTGTGATCTGTAGTTTTATTCATGTATTCGATGTTCTTTTTAACCTTCTAACAATTCAACCTCGGCAACCGGGCTAAACAAGTAAACCCGTTTGGAGCTTACTTCAATACATTTATACCGTTTGCGCAGTTTTTCTTCTTTGCTAAAAATACGACCATCTTTCAGCTTAAACAAAGCTTTTAGCGGCAATTTTTCCACCGTAAGGTGCGATTCTTTGGGTGGATCGTACTTGCGCAGCGAACGGTACAGCGTAAGGTCAGAACAGCTCGAAGCTGCCGGATTGTTCAGATAGTTTACAATAGCATGCTTAACATCAGGCGGGAAAATGTCCTTTTCAAAAAAAGGCTGCATCATTTTTTTAAAATTACCTTTCCACTCGGCCCCGTGTGGTTTGGCTTTATGTTTATGTTCGTTCCAGGTATGCAGGTGTGCAAATTCATGTACGGTGGTTACCAAAAAAGCATAAGGGTTTAAATCAAAGTTTACCGAAATGCGGTGCCCCTTGTCCAGATGCGGTGGCCTGTAATCACCAAACTTAGTGTTGCGGTTGCGCGAAATTTTGAATTCGCATTTAAAGTAGTCGATCCAGCGACCAATGAGCGGAGCAGCATCGGGTGGAAGATACCTTTCAAGAATTTTTACTTTATCCAATTTTTACCTCGTTCCAAATATACAGGTTTTGTGTTTATTTATAAATTGATGTTGTTGATGGGGTGTATTCTTTTTGTCTGAATCAGAATTTACAGAATTTTAGGATTTTCAGAATGTCGCTTTAATTCTGTTCATTCATTTCGTAAAATCTGATCCAAACAAAACTCTCCCTTCTGTCATCCTGAACGTAGTGAAGGAACTTCTTCGCATTAAAAGTAAGCACCTGTTTTTTCAGATGCAGAAAAGCCCTCGCTCTCAGGATAACAGGGCAGAGAAAGGATTTTTAGAATGTAGCTTTAATTCTGTTCATTCATTAATTCTGTAAATTCTGATTCAGACAATCCCGCATTATTATATTATTGTAAATTATTGACGCGCTATATGCAACGTTGTAAAAAGTGTTGCGTCATATACATGCAAGCTGATCAAAAATTTGGAAGCCGTATACGTTGACAAACATTACAACCTGGTGGTTGAGTGTAAACAGGGGAGTAAAAAAGCCTGTTATGAGTTGTACCGATTGTATTCTAAAGCGATGTTAAACGTCGCCTTTAGGATAGTGGGGAATATTGCCGAAGCCGAAGATGTTTTGCAGGAAGCTTTTTTAGATGCTTTCGGTAAAGTGAAGGAGTTTAGGCAGGATACCACCTTTGGATTATGGCTTAAACAAATAGTAGTTAACCGCTCTATTAACCTGCTGCGTAAACGCAGGCTGGAGTTGGTTGATATGGAAAGCGAGCAGCTTGAAAACATTGCTGATGCGGAAACAGAAGACGAGGAAGAAATACAATACCAGGCGGCAATGGTTAAAGAAGCAATAAAAGAATTACCCGAAGGGTACAGATTGGTGATTTCACTTTATCTGCTGGAAGGGTACGATCACGAGGAGATAGGACAGATATTAAATATTTCGGAAAATACCTCACGCACACAGTTTTTGAGGGCGAAAAGAAAGTTGATAGATATAATAAAGCATAAGGGGGCAGTATCATGAGCAAGCGATTGGAAGATTTTATAAAGATGAATAAAGAAGAGTTTGACGAGCTTGAACCATCTGTAGATTTGTGGGCGCGGATTGAAAAACATTTACCGCCGCAAATTGAGGAATTAAAAAAGCGCGAAACAAAAACATTTTCGCTGGGCTTTGTGCTGCGCGTGGCCGCCGCAGTAATTGTAGTGATGGGCATCGGTTTCGCATCATACCTGCACAGCGAAAGAAAAACAGGTATTGACCTTGCCTCCATTAACCCGGTGTATGCACAGCAGCAAATTCAATATACTTCACTTATTGAAACCAAGCGTACGGAGTTAAAATCAATATCCAAATCAGACCCTGAATTATATAAGCAGTTTAGCTCTGAAATTGCCAAAATGGATTCGACCTATAAAAAACTAAACAGCGATCTGGCTACCAGCCCTAACCAGGAGCGTGTTTTACATGCCATGATTCGCAATCTGCAAATACAAACCGAAGTGCTTAATCAGCAATTGAATGTAATTGAGCAGTTTAACAAAATGAAAAATGATCAAAAAAATGAAATCAAAAATATTTAAGCCCGCATTTTTGGTTATAGCACTATTTTTAGCAGTTCGAGCTAATGGTTTTGCACAGGAGTTGACAGTTTCATCGTCCTCAGATTCGCAGGAAGTGATTGTTAAAACCAAAGTAAAAACGAAAGATATCCAGCTAAAAGTGGATGATCTGAGCAAAGATCTGGAGAAGGGTTTGAAAGAGATGGGTAAAAGCCTGTCGTTAAGTTTAAATGAGATCACACCCTCTATTAATGCCGACATTAATAATCTTACCAAAAGTATTACTATCAGCGTTAATACAATGGTTACCCCGGATGATGCTGATGATAGCGGGGATGGAACCCTTGTATTGAATGAAAGCACAAGCGGAAAAGAAAAAATTAAAAACTACACTAAAACCTACCCTATTGATGCGAATGATAAGATCAGGCTCAATAATCAATACGGCAAAATAACAGTAATTACCTGGGACCGGCACGAGGTTAAGGTTGATGTACAGATAAAAGCCGAAGCGAATGACGATGACTACGCTCAAAAACTATTGGATGGCGTGCAGATAAACGACAGTAAAAATGGCGATGTGGTATCGTTTAAAACCGAAATTGAGCGCAACGATGGCTCATGGAAGATATGGAATTGGGGCGGCAATAATAAATCGCATAAGCTTACTATTAACTATACGGTTTACATGCCGGCCAAAACCGACCTGGATGTTGAGCAAAGCTATGGTGCAATTGAACTGCCTGATCTGACGGGAAGGATAAAGATCAGCGCCTCATACAGCAGTGTATCGGCCCAAAGCTTAACTAACGCAAGCAACGAAATTGAAGGCAGCTATGGCAGCTTAAAAGTGGGCGTGATGAATGGTGGCCATTTAGACTTCTCGTACGGCAGCGTTGATATGGAAGAATGTACCAATATTAAAGCCGATTTAAGCTATGGCTCGTTTAAACTGGGCAAATTAAAAGGCACTGCTGATCTCGATTTATCTTATGAGGGCGGATTTAAGATAGGGGAACTGACAGGATCGTTTAAAAAACTAAATGTGGATGCCTCGTATTCTGGTGTAACTGTAGGTATCCCGGGCGCTAATAACTTTGACTTTGATGTAACCACTACCTACGGAGGCTTTAATTATAATGACAACAAAGTTACCGTAACCAGCAAAACTCCGCCTGATGGCAGCAAACATATAGGCCCAACAAGAAATTACAAAGGGTATTTTGGTAAAGAAGGATCAGAAGCGCAGGTGAATATTCATTCCACTTACGGAGGGGTTAGTTTTGAGTAAAGAGATAATTGTTGTTAGGCGACGAAAGAGTGCGGCAATTGCGAACTATAACTGCTTTATAGAATTCGCAATTGCTTCGGGCTTTTACAGCAATGACATTGGTTATTTTTGACTCAAGACTCAGGACTTAAGGCTCATTTCCCCCTCACCATTTGTTCCAAAGCATCAATCCAGGTTGGTGAATCATTAAGGCTTTCAACCAGTTGAACATGCTCTCCGCCAAGCGCGCGGAATTCAGCGCCATATTCTTCGGTCACTTCATAAACAGTCTCCAAACAATCGGCAACAAAGGCAGGGCAAAATACTAAAAGGCGTTTTTTACCTTCTTTGGCCAGCTTTGCAACAATTTCTGAAGTGTATGGCTGTACCCACGGGTCCTTACCCAGGCGCGATTGAAAACAAACGGTATATTTTTCTTGTGGGATATTTAACTTTTCGGCTATCAAACTGGCGGTGTGGTGTGATTGTGCCGAATAGCAAAGCTTATTGGTATCATTTAAAGTATCGCAGCAACCATCAACCTTCAGGCAATAATTACCGGTATGATCGCACTTGATTAACTGCCTTTGCGGCAAACCATGAAAGCTGAATAAAATATGATCGTAAGTTTCGGGCTGATGTTTTTTGCCATTATTGGCAAAGGTTTCAATCATCAATTTATTATCATGAAACGAGTTAGCGAATGACAAGCTTGGGATAGTTGGCCATTGCCCAACAATCTCCATTACCTTTTCATAAACCGAGCCTGTACTGGCCGAAGCGTATTGTGGGAACAATGCAATAACCTGTATATCATCAACCAAAGCCGCTTTAAATCGGTTTAAGGCCGATTCAATTGAAGGGCTCTGGTAACGCATAGCCAGTTCAACCTGGTATTCATCGCCCAGGCGCTCCTGTAGTAACTGATGCTGTAATTTACTGTAGTGCAGCAAAGGAGAACCGGTTTTATCGCTCCAGATCTGTTTATATAATTTGGCTGATTTTGGACTTCTGAAAGGAGCTATAATACCTTTAACTAAAAGTGCACGAGATATAGGGTTTATATCAATAACCCTTGGATCCATCAAAAACTCGTTCAGGTACTTGCGAACATCCTTTGTAGCCGGACTGTCTGGTGTACCTAAATTAACCAGTAAAATTCCTTTTTTTGCCATAAAACTTTGAGGCGCAAAATTAGTGATTAGCGCTTACAGATTTAAGCTTAGTTGAAAATAGAAGTTTATGGAAACGGATTATTGACAATGCAATGATTCAATAGTTCATTGGTTCACTGGTTCAATAGTTCATTGGTGTTAAGTTTGATACTTTTGGGGCACTTTTTGTATTGCACATTTTGCTAATTAACGTGCATCCCCGCTAAAAAATACCTAATTAACTATCGACAATTAAATTACCAAAACCACCAGCTCAAAAAGCTTCCAGCGCAGCCTTAACTTCCTGCATCAGCCACATTGGGGTTGACGTTGCACCAGCAATGCCAATTGTATCACCGGGAGCAAACATATCTTTTTGGAGTTCGCTGGATGAAGATATAAAAAAAGTATCCGGATTATGTTTGCGGCAAACTTCAAACAGCACCTTACCATTTGATGATTTACGGCCCGATACAAATACAATTTTATCAAATCGGGTTACAAACTTGGGCAGGTCCTGGTCGCGGTTTGATACCTGGCGGCAAATGGTATCATTGGCTTTCAAATTATATCCGCGCGCTAAAAGCTGGCCTTTTACATTGTAAAACTTCTCCATGCTTTTGGTAGTCTGGCTGTAAAGCGTAATGTTATGAGGCAGCTCTACGCCATCCAGCTCGGCGATATCCTGAAAAACCAGGGCCTCATTGTTTGTTTGTCCCTGCAGGCCAACCACTTCGGCATGGCCATGTTTGCCAAATATTAATATTCGCTCGTTGGCGTCGAATGATGTTTTAATGCGATTCTGCAATTTCAACACCACAGGACACGAGGCGTCAATCAGCGTAATATTGTTTTCTAATGCAGTGCGGTAAGTATCGGGTGCTTCGCCATGCGCGCGGATGAGTACTTTTTCATTCCGAAGCTGTTTAAATTCTTCGTGCTCAATTATCTTAAGACCTTTAGCTTTAAGGCGTTCAACCTCTTCATCGTTATGTACAATATCGCCCAGGCAATACAAGTATCCGTCTTCGGCCAGTATCTCTTCGGCCATATCAATGGCATATACCACTCCAAAGCAAAACCCCGAATCCTGGTCAATCGTAACTTTTAACTGATAGTCTCCCATTGCGCTACAAAATTACATCAAAAATATTAATTGTTCATTGGTTTATTAGTTCATTAGGATATTGATGGCGTTGAGCAAGGTTAACCGTTTTTTATTAGCATTAATATTTAAATACTGCGGCCTTTCCACACGTTAGTGTTGGTCAAATACTTTTGAATAGATAAAAACGCTATCACCATCAGATTAATCATCTGTACTGGGTGGGTAATAACATTATAAAATGCGTTTTCCCCCGCTGATAAAGAAATCATAACACGGGTTAATAAAATAAGCCCCGCCATAAAAAGCATCAAACTAAAATTAAGGGTCATAAATACTACCATCGGGCCGCCTATCAACAAAACTAAATAAACCAACAAACCCGGAATGCTATAATTAAAGGCTGCCAATGCATTTTTACTAAATCCGCTTATTGCCTCTCCATAGCCTTTATACATGCGGCAACTTATCATGCCATTGGCCAGCAAAACTTCGCCATTATAGCCTTTTAATTTTAGAGCCCTCATTATGGCGGCATCTTCAACTACCGCATTTTTAACTTGTTTATGCCAGCTGTTTTTAGTGTATGTATCGGCATCAAACAACATAAACTGACCGCAGGCCGTGGCAAATGCCGCGGTTTTAACCAAATGCACCAAACGTACAGGGAGTAAACTCAATAGCATATAATGCAATAATGGCACTGTTGTTTTTTCGCCCGTGGTTTTCATATCCTGATGAGCAAACAGGCTTAACAGGTTTAGTTTATACAGATGCATGCGATGAATGGCGCTATTAATGAGGCCATTGTGTATTGTTTCATCAGCATCTAAAAATAAAAAGTATTTGCCTTTTGCCTTTTTCGCCAACTGATCGCAGGCGTAATTTTTACCTGTCCATCCTTCGGGCAGCTCGCCGCCTTTTATAACAGTAATGTTTTGATGATGAGCTGCAAATACCGAGCAAATTTTATATGTACTATCAGACGAAGCGTCATCATAAACAATCATCTCGTAATTTTGGTAATCCTGTTGTTCAATAGATTTTAATAAGGATAAAATGTTGCTCTCTTCGTTTCGGGCAGGAATTAATATAGATACCAACTCGGTGTAAGGTTTATTTACCCTTGTTAATTTGGGGTTTGATATAAAATTAAAAAGCGTTACCGTAAAGCGGATAATAATAAAAAACAATGTTACGGATATGGCTATGATCACTTTTATATTACAATTTATTGTTAAAGAGGTTTTGCTGCTATTGTCGATTGTGTGTTTTTTAATGGGGATATATAATCGATAATGGTTTTTGTGGCCCCGGTATGTTCTTTTACATAAGTCGCAATTTTATTACTGGCCTCGTTGTAAAATACTTCATCGCTAATTAGCCTGTCTGTTATCATTCTCAATTCCGTTTCATTGCTTATGCTAAAACCTGCCTTTAAGTCAATAAGGTCATGTGCTTCTTTAAACTTTGCGTAATTGGGACCAAAAACCACCGGCAGTCCAAACGCCGCGGCTTCCAGTGTATTGTGAATGCCTGCGCCAAATCCTCCACCTATAAAAGCAATATTGCCATACTGATACAATGATGATAACATGCCTATATTGTCAATCACCAGTACTTTTTGATCTGAGATTTGAGAATTGAGATTTGAGATTTGGGAATACCTTATTGTTGACCCTTCGGGTAAAAGTGAGATGAGTTTTTCTATTTTTTCGTCGCTTATCTCATGAGGGGCAATAATAAATTTCCATTCGGGATATGCAGCAACAAGGGATGTTACCAGTTTTTCGTCCTGTGGCCAGGTACTGCCTGCTATAAATACTTTATGCCCGTTTTTAAATTCATTAACTACAGGTATTGGTTTGGGGCTTTGCGCATTGGCCCAAACCCTGTCAAACCGGGTATCGCCGCTTATTATAACATTGTTTATTCCCTGGCCCGCAAGCAGCGTTTTTGAGCGTTCATCCTGCACAAAAAAACAGCTTACAAAGCTCAACATTTTACGGTGCAGGCCGCCGTACCACTTAAAAAATATTTGCCCCGGTCTGAAGATCCCTGATATGATATAAACGGGAATATGCCGTTGATGCATTTCATTAAAAAAATGATACCAATATTCGTACTTGGTAAATACAGCCATTTTGGGTTGTATGGTTTCAATAAATTTGCGGGCATTTGAGGCTGTATCCAACGGAAGATAATAAACAGCATCGGCAAGGGGAGTGTTCTTCCTCACCTCATATCCCGAAGGCGAAAAAAAAGTTACAACTATTTTATCATCGGGATATAAAACACGTATCTGCTCTAAAACCGGTCGCCCCTGCTCAAATTCGCCTAAGGAAGCAAAATGAAACCAAATACTACCGGAACAACGTATAAATGCACAATTTTTACGCCCGTTTATCCACAGCCTCGCTTTTTTATGAAAAATTGAAGTTACACGGATAATTAAAAAATATACTTGTATACCAATATTATATAATAAGAGCATTTTAATTATGAATTATTAACTTCGCAGGGCATAAATGTAAAAATAAACTAAACTATATAGCATTTACAGGCAAATAAAAACGATTAACTAATAACAGGGCAATAGCGAGCTCATTTGTACTTAATAAAAAACTAACTAACGAATAAATTTATATGAAAATTGCTGTTGTCGGGACAGGATATGTTGGCCTTGTTACCGGAACTTGTTTAGCAGAAACAGGAAATCAAGTAATCTGCGTTGATATAAATGAACAAAAAGTAAAAATGATGCAGGCAGGACAACTGCCCATATATGAGCCCGGGCTCGAACTACTTTTTCATAGAAACATTAAACAGGATCGTTTACAATTCACTACCAGCCTTGCAGATGCAATATCCGAAGCAAAAATAATATTTTTGGCACTACCCACCCCTCCCGGGGGAGATGGCTCAGCCGATTTGAGTTATGTGCTTGGCGCAGCAAAAGATATTGCCAAATTGCTTACTGAATATAAGGTTATCGTAACCAAATCAACTGTGCCGGTAGGTACTGCCGATAAGGTAACTGCTGTAATGAAAGCAAATACCAATATTGATTTTGCGGTGGTCTCGAATCCTGAATTTTTGAGGGAAGGTGTTGCCGTTGATGATTTTATGAAGCCCGATCGGGTAGTTGTAGGAACCCTGGATGAAAGAGCCCGTAAACTAATGGCCGAGTTATATGGCCCGTATGTGCGTCAGGGTAATCCGGTTATATTTATGGACGAGCGTTCATCCGAACTAACAAAATATGCCGCTAACTCATTCCTTGCTACCAAAATATCTTTCATGAACGAAATTGCCAACCTTTGCGAGTTGGTAGGAGCCGATGTGGATATGGTGCGTCGTGGGATAGGCGCCGATGAGCGTATTGGAAAAAGATTTTTATTCTCGGGAATAGGATATGGCGGAAGCTGTTTCCCTAAAGACGTACAAGCTTTAGCCAAATCGGCCGAAGAAAATAAATATGATTTTAAGATTCTGAATTCGGTAATGGAAGTTAACGAAATTCAAAAAAGGGTTTTGGTTGAAAAGGTAAAAAAATACTTTAAAGGCGATTTAAAAGGCAAAAAGTTTGCCTTATGGGGCCTTGCTTTTAAACCCGAAACTGACGACATACGAGAAGCACCCGCTTTATACATTATTGATGATCTTTTACAAGCCGGTGCATCTGTTACCGTTTTTGATCCGGAAGCGATGAACAATGTAAAAAACTTAGTTGGCGATAAGATCACTTACGCAGCAGATCAGTATGAGGCCCTTAAGGATGCCGATGCATTGCTGATTGTAACAGAATGGTCGGTATTTAGAACGCCGGACTTTGATAGAATAGATACCGAATTAAAGAATAAGGTAATATTTGACGGGCGCAACCTGTACGATCTTGAAAAAATGATTGATAACGGTTATTATTATAACAGCATAGGAAGGAAATTGATTAATTAATGGAACATCGAAAACGGATATTGATAACCGGAGCTGCTGGTTTTTTAGGCTCGCATCTGTGCGACAGATTTATTAAAGAAGGCTACCATGTTATTGGCATGGATAATTTGATAACCGGCGATTTGCGCAACATTGAGCATTTATTTAAACTGGAGAATTTTGAGTTTTATAATCACGATGTATCCAAGTTTGTTTACGTACCCGGCGATTTGCATTACATTCTCCACTTTGCCTCGCCTGCAAGCCCTATTGATTATTTAAAAATACCTATTCAAACATTAAAAGTAGGTTCATTAGGCACACATAATTTATTAGGTTTGGCCCGTGCAAAAAAAGCCAGAATGCTTATTGCATCAACTTCCGAAGTATACGGCGACCCAAGCGTAAACCCTCAGCCCGAAGAATATTGGGGTAACGTAAACCCGGTTGGGCCTCGCGGTGTTTATGATGAAGCTAAACGTTTTCAGGAAGCCATAACCATGGCCTACCATACTTTCCATGGTCTGGAGACCCGCATTGTACGCATTTTTAATACCTATGGACCGCGCATGCGCCTTAATGACGGACGCGTATTGCCTGCCTTTATTGGTCAGGCGCTAAGAGGCGAATCATTAACAATGTTTGGTGATGGATCGCAAACACGTGCATTTTGTTATGTTGATGATTTGGTTGAAGGTATTTACCGCCTGTTATTTAGCGATTATGCCCAGCCAATGAATATCGGCAACCCCGATGAAATAACCATCCGCGAGTTTGGCGAAGAGATTATTAAGTTAACCGGCACCGATCAAAAATTAATAAGCCTGCCTTTACCTACAGATGATCCGAAACAGCGCAGGCCTGATATTACCAAAGCAAAAAGTATTTTGGGCTGGGAACCAAAGGTGTCCAGAAGCGAAGGTTTAAAAATAACTTATGAGTATTTTAAATCGCTGCCCGAAAAAGAGATACTGCACAAAGATTTCACCTATTTTAATAAACACTAATAATGGCTAAGATAGTTGTTACAGGAGGCTTAGGTTATATTGGTTCGCATACAGTTGTTGAATTGGTAAATGCTGGTTTTGAACCAATAATTGTTGACGATCTTTCAAACTCACAGCCGCAAATACTTGATCAGCTTAGTAAAATTATAGGCTTTAAACCTGCCTTTTACAATTTCGATATTTGCGATGAGCAAAAGTTGAGTGATTTTGTGGCAAAGGAACCAGATATTACCGGCATTATTCATTTTGCTGCTTTTAAGGCTGTTGGCGAATCGGTGAAGCAACCATTAAAGTACTATCGCAATAATTTGCAGTCACTGCTTAACCTGCTGAACGTTTATAGCGGTAAGCCTGTAAATTTTGTATTTTCATCAAGCTGTACAGTTTACGGACAGCCCGACGTATTACCTGTTAACGAAAACGCACCGGTAAAAGCAGCACAATCGCCTTACGGCAATACCAAACAAATAGCCGAAGAGATATTAAAAGATGCAGTATTGGCAGGAGAAGCACAGAAAGTGATTTCGTTAAGGTACTTTAACCCGGTTGGAGCGCATGAATCAGCTCTGATTGGCGAATTGCCCATTGGAGTGCCGCAAAACCTGGTGCCATTTATAACCCAAAGCGCCATTGGCAAACGCGGAAAGATCACAGTATTTGGGAATGATTATAATACGAAGGACGGCAGCTGCGTTAGAGATTATATCCACGTGGTTGACCTGGCGAAGGCACATGTTGCGGCTTTAAAATTGATGCAGAAGGAAAACTTTAAAGGTTATGATGTATTTAATTTAGGTACCGGCAACGGAAATACCGTTTTAGAAATAATAACCGCGTTTGAAAACACTACAGGGTTAAAATTAAATTACGAAATTGGCCCACGCCGGAGTGGTGATGTTGAACAAGTTTGGGGCGATGTAAAAAAATCTGATGAAATATTACATTGGCGTGCCCAATTAGGTATTGATGTTATGATGTCTTCCGCATGGGCGTGGGAAAAATATTTATCCCAAAACCAATTGTAATTAGTTTTAAAAACAACGCTATCACCCCTATAGCTGCAATAATTGATATCTTATTAAGTCTTCTAAATGAAAAAAATAATAATTACCGGAGGAGCTGGTTTCATAGGGTCGCACGTTGTGCGCCGTTTTGTGAAAGCTTATGCGGATTATCACATCGTTAATCTTGATAAACTAACTTATGCCGGTAACCTGGCAAATTTAAAGGATATAGAAAATGAGCCAAACTATACATTTATAAAGGGCGATATAGTTGACATTGATTTTATAAATAAACTGTTTGCAGATGAGCAGCCAGACGCCGTTATACACCTGGCAGCCGAATCGCATGTTGACCGGTCAATCACAAACCCGCTTGACTTTGTTACAACCAATGTACTTGGTACAGTAAACCTGTTAAATGCAGCCCGCCAGCAATGGAAGGGAAAGTATGATCAAACACGTTTTTACCATGTATCTACAGATGAAGTTTATGGCTCATTAGGCGAAAGCGGCATGTTTACCGAAGAAACCGCTTATGATCCGCATTCGCCCTATTCGGCTTCAAAAGCAGGCTCTGATCACTTTGTACGTGCCTATCATGATACTTACGGAATTGACACCGTGATATCAAACTGCTCAAACAATTACGGATCTTATCATTTCCCTGAAAAACTAATCCCTCTTGCTATTCACAATATCAAACAAAGTAAGCCTGTACCTGTATATGGTAAAGGCGAAAACATACGCGATTGGTTGTGGGTTGAAGATCATGCAAGAGCAATTGATGTAATATTTCACAAGGCAAAAGCCGGGTCTACCTATAATATAGGTGGCCACAACGAGTGGAAAAACATCGATCTTATAAAATTGTTGTGTAGCATATTAGATAAAAAATTAAACAGGCCGGCCGGAACATCTGCGTCGTTAATAACATTTGTTACCGATAGGGCCGGGCACGATTTACGATATGCAATTGATGCCACTAAGCTAAAAAATGATTTAGGATGGGTGCCTTCGATTACTTTTGAAGAAGGATTAGAAAAAACGGTTAACTGGTATCTTGATAATGACAAGTGGTTGAGCGACGTAACATCCGGGCATTATCAGCAGTATTATAACGAGCAATACAATCACCGATAAATATGTTTGGTATTTTTAAGAAAAAAGAAGAGAAGAAGCATATCACCTTTGATTACAGTTCAATTATGGTTGATATGCATTCGCATATCCTGCCAGGTATTGATGACGGTGCACAAACACCAGAAGAGTCAATAGTTCTGATAAAGAAAATGATGGCTTTAGGCATAAAAAAGATAATTGCCACGCCACACATCATGGCTGATTATTATAAAAACACCCCCGAAACAATTAATAACGCCCTTAACATTTTAAAAGCTGAACTTGAAAAGCAAAAAATAGATATTATAGTAGAAGCCGCTGCAGAACACTATTTTGACGAAACTTTTGAAGAACGGGTAAGCAATCAGCAGCTAATGATAATGGGTGATAATTATGTACTTTTTGAATTCTCCTTCATCAATCAGCCTCCAAATGCAATCCATGTTGTTCAAAAGCTAAAAGATATGGGTTATAAACCCATTTTAGCTCATCCTGAGAGATACCCGTACATGGAGCTTGATCAGTTTAAAACGTTGCATAATTGGGGTGTATCATTACAATTAAATACTATATCATTAACAGGATATTACGGCAAGGAAGCTAAAAAACTCGCCGAGAGTTTAATAGATAATCAGTTAATTGATTTTATATCAAGTGACATGCACCACCTAAGACATGCAGAGGCATTTAAGTATGCGCTAAGAATGCCTTATCTGGAAAAACTACTTTTTGATTATCCGCTTAAAAATATACTGCTTAAATAAAAGGAAGTTAGCTATTCAACACTTACAGTCAACCCTTCTTGCTGTAGTATTTTACGGTAAACTTCCACTTCGGTAAAGGAGCCTTCTAATATGGCGCACTTGCCTTCGTTGTGTACCTTCCAGGCAATTTTTTCGGCTTGTGATTCTGAGTAGTCCAGATACTTCATCATGCAAAATATCACATGGTCAAAACTATTGATATCATCATTCCATAAAATAAGGCGGTGCAATTCTTTAAGCCCCACCAATAACTCCTCGAGGGTAAATGTTTCTTCCTGTATTTCGGTTGACATACGTACCTACAAAATTACTTAAAAACAACAATAAAACAGCGATTATTGTGTTTAATTAGCGTTTAAAACTATTCATTAAATCGCGATACAAATTAGCCCCTCCCCTGTCTCATGAAATTACCTTACCCCTGCCTTTTTATATTTATTGGTTTACAACTGGTACTTAGCAGTTTATGCAACGCCCAATCAGACAAAACAACCGGAACGTTACAACCTCCGCCACCGCATATAGCTATTGACGGCGATATTAAAGAATGGGGCGACAGCCTTCGCTATTATAATATCGAAAAGCATATCAATTACGCCATTGCCAATACTAAAGATACGCTTTACATGGCCATAAGGGTGAACGATCGCTCAGAACAAGCCCGGATATTAAAAGCCGGCATTACCTTTACTATTGACCCTAAAGGCAAAAAAAAGGACACCTATAGTATTACATTCCCACTTAACGTGGCAGGCAGTGTACCGGTATCCGACGTTAAAAAAGACGATACCCCTCCCGGTGAAATTACTGAACAAGACCGCGAAGAACTAATGCAGCAGCGCATAACAACCTTAAGAGGCATAAAAGTGGTTGGGTTTAAAGATGTTGAAGACGAAATGATCACTACGTCAAATACTTATGGATTTCAAACAGCGGTTAACTATGATAAGGACGGCTACCTGGTTTGCGAAGCAGCCATCCCGCTGAGTTTTTTTCATATCGATAACCTTAATCAAAACGAATGGGCTTTTAATTTCAAAATAAATGGAATTCAAAGAAAGGCCCCGGCCGAAAAATCCGATCAGGACGAATCCGGCAGCGGAGGCCATGGTGGCAGAGGCGGTGGCGGCATGGGTGGTGGTGGCGGCCACGGAGGCCATGGCAGCCATAATGGCACACACAGCGAAGCCTTTGGCTCGGGCCCGTCAGAGCTTTCAAAATCAGAAGACTTTTGGGAAAAGTATTACCTGGCAAAGTAGTAACCGGTTTATAAGCCTTGGTTCCAACAAGCATATTATAGTTTGCAGTAATTTGCCGATAGCAGGCTGCTGCAAACTTTCTACTTAAGCGTCGCGGTATTAAAATACTATAGTAAACGTGGTACCAACATTGGGCTCGCTTTCAACCGAAATTTGGCCGCCGAAAGTTTCTATTTGCGTTTTGGTCATAAATAAACCTACACCCTTGCTGTCAAAACCTGTGTGGAAGATTCCGTGGAGCTTAAAAATCTTTTCCTTATGTTTTACTAAGTCAATCCCCAGGCCATTGTCTGCAAAAGCAATCACCACTCTGCCGTTTTCTGTTTTTGAGGTTATGGTGATAACCGGACGTACATCGGCTTTACTATACTTTAGGGCATTGCTTATCATGTTATAAAAGATGCTCTCGAGATACATTTTAGGGAACTGCATCGAAGCCGTTTTAAAATCTGTAGCAATAGTAGCTTTCTTAGCAAGTATCTGCCCCTGCAACATCGATTCGGCCGAACTAACAATCTGCTGTAAATCGCAATTATCGTAATTTAAGTCTTTATTGTTCCTTACTTCAAGCACTTTCATCAACTCATTCAATGTTTCAATAAGTGTGGTGCTTGATTTTTTGAGCAGACGCAAATATTCGGCCTTTTCCGACTCCGAATCCGACTCCATAATCATTTCGAGCATGGTTTGGATACTTCCTGCCGGGCCGCGCAAATTATGGGCAACAATGCGGTTAAAATCCTCAAACTGGCTTATTTTATTTTCAAGATCGAGTGCGCGTTTATACTCATCAATATCGGTGCATGATCCAAACCATTTCGTAATCTTTCCTTTTTCATCCTTCATGGGCAACGCCCTGCCCAAATGCCATTTATAAACACCGTCAGAGATCCTCTTAAACCTGATCTCTGATTCATAAGGCTTTCCGCTGGCAAGGGAATCTTTCCATGTTTTAATATCATTTTCCCGGTCATCAGGATGCAGTACCGGCGCCCATCCGTATTTCATCGTATCATTGAGCGACATACCTGTATAATCATACCAATGCTGATTGCAATAGTCGAGGCTTCCATCGGGCTTAGAGGTCCATATCATTTGAGGGATAGAATCAGCCAGGAATTTAAATTCCTTTATCTTCTCAATTGTTTTATCCTGCTGCTCAATCAAGTCAATGTGCTCAAAAAGTTCCTGGTTCAGCCTTTCCTGTACATCTATTGATTGCTTTAAAGCCTCCTCATTGCGTTTGTAACTATCAATATCCTGAAAAGCGCCCGACATTCTTACACATTTCCCATCTTCAAATTCAGCATTACCTATCGTCCTTACCCAAACGTCCTCTCCATAGGCATTAACAATCTGCAGCTCAAGGTCAAACGGGGTGCCTTTATTAAAAGCCACCTGAAGTGCCTCTTTTATCTTTTCACGGCTTTCGCCAGCCTTGTAAAAATTCACATTAGCGTCAAGGTCTGGTTCATAATCGGGCGGCACACCATGAATTTCTTTTGTAACCGAGGTCCAGAACAGACTATTTTTCTTAATATCATACTCCCATCCCCCAACGCGGGCCATCTGGTTGGTTTGTTCAAGCATTTGGCTTGTGCGCTTCAAATCACGCTCCAGGTTATGCCTTTTGGTAATATCAGCACCGTTTCCTATTACATAAGGAACGCCGCCTGCGTCATTTTGCAGTGTATTATTATAAATCCAAATCCGGTTTGTCCCATCTTTATGGCGGGTTACCATTTGACCACTTGCATGACCTTCATTTTCAATTTCGGCTAAATATGCTTTTAGCAAAAGATGCCGCTCTTCGGGCACAATATCAAACAACCTTAATTTCTTAATCTCTTCCACATCATATCCCAAAATGGCGGCGCCCGCTGCATTAACAGATAGAAACCTGCCATCCAGATCATGGGTACACATCAATCCCTGCGAGTTTTCAAAAAAGATCCTTAGTTTCTCTTCGCTGATGGCTAACTGTTGTCGTTTTAAATTCAGCTCCGAAATATCGCGGCCTATGCCGAATATAAAACCCGATTCGGGCGTTGAGGTCCATTGGATGGTCTTGTAGTCACCATCGCTGGTTTTAAAGCGTTGCAAAAAGTTAACCGTATTTTCGCCGGTCTCCAATCGTGCCATCTGCTCCCGGGTGCTTTCAACGTCATCCGGGTGGATAAATTCAATAGATGGTGTGGTTAATAGATATTCTTTATCCCAGCCCAGTATTTTGGTAAAAGCGGGGTTCACTCTTTTAAAAAAACCATCTGTGCCACCAATAAATATCAGATCGTTTGATAGTTGAAACAACTTCTCAAAATTTCGCAGTTCTTCTTTTGCACGCCGCTCAACAATTAAGGCAGTAACCTCTTGGGCAAGTAAAAACAGTGATCTTTTTTGTTTGTTGGTTAATGCTTTGGGAGCACGGTCAATTACGCAAAGTGTGCCAAGGGCATAACCATCAGGGTCAATTAAAGGATAACCGGCGTAAAATTTAATATTGGGATTGCCGGTAACCAATTCATTGTTTTTAAAGCGTGCGTCTGTGGTGGCATCCTCTACTTCAAAAAGCTCGGTGTCCATTATGGCATGGGCGCAAAAAGCAAGTTCGCGGGGCGTTTGCCGTGTATTAAGCCCTTGTGCCGATTTAAACCATTGGCGATCTTCGTCAATAAGCGAAACCAGCGAAATGGGTGTGTCGCAGATCAGTGAAGCCAATTCTGTTATCCGATCAAATTCATATTCATTTAATGAATCTAAAATTTGATAGTTATGCAGGGCATTTAACCTTTCTTTTTCGTTTACTGGAATTGGAAGTAAATTCACGCAGCGTTTAGTAATAGAACAATATATATCTTAAACAAACAACCTCTACAATATTTCTCTCAATGTTACGGAACGAGCACGGCAAGATGTCTTTGGTTACTGAACTTCTATTAAATAAAAGTACACTTTTTATTCAAAAACAAAATTTAGTTTTTAAAAACAAGGTGTTGTATGTTTGTTTTACAATTATTAAAACGAAAGCTATTCCGTTATTTTATATCTTTCGCCCGTATTTAAACACACAATGACTGGCAATTATTATATTTTAGAAAACGAGGTGCAAAAAGGCCCTTTTACGTTTGAAGAGCTAACTGCAACCGAAATTGGCCTGCACGATAAAATATTATCTCCAGAAACCGATACCTGGCAGGAAGCGTGCGATTTGCCCGAGCTTTTTGTTTATTTTGAAGCAAGAGGCGTAGTTTTCCCTACAGAAGATAACCTGGCTTCGTTTTGGTGGCGCTTGCTGGCTTTCTTTATTGATTATGTAATTATATCCCTTTTTTTAGGATTTGTACTTGCCCTGTTAATTTCTTATGGGCTGGTAGTTAAAGTGCAAACCTATGATGATCTTGTTAAAGTATCAAACAGTTATCGTCTGCAGTTGCAGCTTGCGGTATACACTACACTAATAATCTATAACTCAATTGGCGAGGTATCGCCCATGAAAGGAAGCCTGGGCAAAAAAATATGCGGACTGGTTGTGGTTGATACTGACGGCGTGGGACTAACTTTCCCAAGATCTCTTTTGCGGAGCATGGGTAAAGTGGTATCTCTTTTCTTTTACGGAGCAGGCTTTATCAGCATTTTTTTTAGCGAATACCGCCAGGCATTGCACGATTATTTTGCCAAATGCTACGTAGTGAAAGTTTAATTCAGTTGGCAGTTTTTAGTTGGCAGTTTGCAGTTTTCTTATAGGTCGTAAAAATGGCAAAGTATTCGATACTTATCTCCGGTAGACTGCAAACTCAAAAAAAGCCTGCAAACTGCCCACTGCAAATTGATGACTGCAAACTCAAAAAAGCCGATCCTTCATTACCAGCGTACCGGCCATCATATCGTGCAAACACTGTTGTTGCTTATTAAAAAAGCTGAACAGGTACCCTATAAACATCGTTAACACCGAAAATATTTTAGCCAGATTTCTCCCTGCCGAGCGGCCGATACTTATCCTGTTGCCTTGCATATCGCAAACCTTTATAGCCAGTATCTGCTTGCCATAAGTGGCCTGTTTGGCACTGCTTTCCAAAACAATATTGTAGATCAGTTTTATTACCGGGATAGCGCCCAGTGAGCTAAATGCAATTATCAGCTGCACTTCTTTATTATCAACAAACAAACTTGCAGCAAAGGCTATTATAATGCACACGCCGGCAACAAAAAACCAATCGAGTGCGGCGGCCAAAAGCCGTTGGTCAAAGCTGCCAAAGTATTGCGGTATAATTGGCTGCTGGCTAAAACCCAAATGCTGGCGAAGTTCGGCAATTTCATGAGCTTCTTTATAATCATCCATTGCCGGGGTCTTCACAAAGTCGCCAGGCTTTATGTTAAAAGCCTTTAGCTGTTCCAGGCTAAAAGGACCTTCGGGTTTGCCATTAATTACCAGCAGATAGGATTGGGACATGTTTTAGCTTTTATTAAAGTATCAATAAATATAATAGCAGCGATAGTTTATCACTATCGCTGCTAAGAAAAAAAAATTGCCACTTTCTTTTAATACTTCTTCACTTTAAAATCAGACAAACCACCGCTGATGTGAATATGCATTTTATTTTTTGCATTGCTAAAGCCAGGGGTTTCGTAACTATTGTCATCGGTCTTATTAAAACCATCGAAATGATTATCTGATAAACCCGAGTCTGTTTCAATACTGCATGCAGCGTTTGTTGGAATGCTTATTTCAACACCCGAAACACCTGTTTCAATTTCAACATTAGTTTCGGCTAAAGGATTACCCAGTTTTACCGTAAACGATGCAGCCCCACCATGTAACTTTAACTCCCGAACTTTAAATTTCGAAAGATCAAAATCGAGCTTGGTTGCACCTGTTTCAACATGGATGTCCCACACCGGGTTAGGATTAAGCCTAAAATCGGCCCTGTTTTTATCAGAGTTAAAGTTCATCCCGTTATGATCCTTCATGTGAAAATTAACCACATAAACAGAATCATCAGTACTGTGTGAAAAGTTATAGCGGCCATCATTATCCTGGCTTGTAGCTGTAACTAGTTGGTTGGTAGTATCTGATAAATTATAGGTTGTTCCGCCGCCGCTAATATCTAAGCGTGCATATTTAATATCGGCTTTATAAGGCTCTACAAAGGTGCCATTTGTACCCTTTCTAACCTCGGCTTTACTATTATTATCATCGTCATCATCATCGTCCATGTTAAAATTATAATCATCGTCGCCGTCATTATCGCCTTTGTTATAGCTAAAGTGGCTGCCTGGCCAAAAGTTATAGCGTTCGCCAAAGTTTCCAAAAAACAACAGTCCTAAACCTATTACAACAACACCGATCTTTATTGCAGTAGCCCAAATTGATTTATTATGCGCAAATACCAGGTTTACACCGCCAATAACCAAAAATATAGGCCAAAGATGAAATATGTTATACCAGTGAAAATGAAGGTATCCAAAGTTGGCCAGCAAGATAGCTGCGCCTATAACGACCAGGACAAGACCCGGAATTAATTTATCGTTCCTCATGACTATATAGTTGAAGTGTTATTATCCTCTGTTGTTGAATTATCTGCTGCCGGTTCTTTTTCATTGGCCTCGTTCCAGTCGGCCTTATGCCAAATTTGTTTCTTTTGTCCCGATACAATAAGGGCTCCACCTACAAATACAAGTATTACAGGCCAAAGCTTATCAAAATCAAAATCAGGAATCAGGTCGTATTCATCTATCAAAATGGCACCTCCAACGATGATCAATACCATCCCTACAATTATGCCTGCATTTGATTTTTGTTTTAGCGGCACGTTTTCAAACGGCACATTTGTAAATGGATTATTTGTGAAAGGTTTGTTGCCAAAAGGATTTCCCTGATGGGTAAACTCTCCCTCGGGTTGCTGTGGCGGAACCGTATAATCAACCGTAGGATTATTATATTGGTTATACAGATATCCTTTTTTTGGTAGTACTATCCATAAAACAGCGTACGGAATAATGCCAACGCCCATTACAATAACTGTAAATGCAAATAACAGGCGGATCACCGTTACATCCATTTCAAAGTATTCTGCCAGGCCCGAACAAACACCACCCAATACTTTGTGGTATTCATCGCGATATAGTTTTTTGCTCATCTTTTTGTTTTTTAGTGTTTATTTATATTTGACCGTATAGGGGTTTTATTATTATTTCGTCTACATTGGCGCCGGCACTCATTCTAAAAGTATTAATAATTGCTGACGCGATATCTTCGGGCAAAACCATTTTATCTTTATCTACCTGCATGCCCTTCCACGAGTCGGTTAATGTAGAGCCCGGAATAATTGCGGTAACCTTTACTCCGTGTGGTTGCATCTCCAGCCTCATTACCTTACTAAGACCTAACAGCGCAAATTTTGTTACACTGTAGGTACCGGCCTCTGCAATAGGGCTTAACGAAGCTATTGAGCAGATATTAAAAATATGGCCGTGGCGTGCTGCTATCATGGTTTTACCAAAGTAGCGGTATAACTCATAAGCCGGCATCAGGTTGGTATTTACCTGCTTATTAAAAGTATCCTCACTATCATTAAGTATGCTGCTGTACTCATAAATACCTGCGTTATTTACTATTATGGTGATAAAGCCCAGCGCCACCTCGGCGGCGGCAGCAAATTCAATAACCTGCTGTTTAATGCTGCAATCGGCAACTGCTGTAAATACCTTTATCAGCGGATTTATGGACAGCAACTCTGCTTTAAAAGCTACAAGGTCATCGCTATGCCTTGAGCATACGGCAAGGTTTACGCCCTCTTTGGCAAAGGCTATGGCAGTGGCCCTACCCATTCCTTTTGTTGATGCTGTTATTAAAGCGTTTTCCATTTATTATTTTGATGATCTGTTAAACAAATCTAACTTATATTTTAAAATACAGGATTAAAGCATTGGCGAAGCCTGCCATATTTTCGGTGAACGGGGAGAAAATAGCGGTAAAAAAGAAGATGTAAGCGAAACTACCGGCAATAATAAGGGTAATAGGAGGTATCGACTTTATAGCGTCTGGATATTCCGACAAAAAAAAGGCAATAAAAAGCCCTTCACCATTTAGCTTGTAAACAATGAAGGGCCCCAATAATTATTTTATTCCGTAATGATCGTTCATTAATTTCTCGAACAGGCCACCTGGCAATATTGCTTTTAAAGTAGGCACTATGGTTTGGCCAATTGCGCCTACCAGGTAACGGTGTGATGGGCTCGATGAATCAACAATCTGGCAAAGTTTTTTACCGATCAATTCGGGACCCGAGCCAATGCTTTCGTCTTTTTCCATAGCGGCAACTGCGGCATTATACTCTTTCTCGAGCTGCTCATTTTGAATAGGGAACGGCACTTTATCGCGGTTTTTTGTAAAGTCTGATTTAAAATCGCCCGGATTGATGATCGCAATTTTTATTCCGGTGTTTTTAAGCTCCATCCTAAGGCTTTGTGAATAACCTTCGATAGCATATTTTGATGCACTGTACATGCTTTGGTAAGGCAAACCAAATAAACCCGCTAATGAGCCGATGTTAACCACCAAACCTTGTTTAGCTTCAATCATTTTTGGCAACACCTCGCTGCTTACACGCACCACGCCAAAAAAGTTAACTTCAAATTGTTTTTTTGCAAAGTCAACAGGCATAGCATACGCCGGACCAGTAACACCATTGCCGGCATTGTTTACCAATACGTCAATGCGGCCTTCGGCTTTTATAATTTTATCGATGGCGGCTTTTACAGAAGCATCGTCGGTAACGTCGAGCTCAATTGGTTTAAATGATACTGATTGCATGCGCTTTAAATCGCGACTTGAACCATATACCGTGTGGCCCTTAGCCTGTAGTGCTGTGGCACATGCCAAACCTATACCGGACGAAGCGCCGGTCACCAAAATTACTTTACCCATTTTAATTATTGCTTAACTTATTGATTTATAAAACGATCTCCAAAATTCATCCTTTTTTGGAAAGGCATAAAAATGCAACAATTATAGACGCAAAAAAAATGTTTTTTTAATTAGCTTGAACGAGATGGTTGGGGTTGGATTAACAGGTTAATACCCATTTATAAACCGATGTCATTTCGACGAACTTGCGACGGCTATGAGCGCTGCGTGAGGAGAAAACTTCTACAACAGACATCACCGACCTGTTTGAAGTATAAGTTTTCTCCTCGTTCCTCGTCGAAATGACATCGTTAAAGAATTACTTTATATAATAAACGCGGTCAACGAATTATTCATTTTAGCCATCATTTGTGTGGCCGCTTCAATATCGCCATCTGTTACATCGGCTGCTAATGCTAAATAACAACCGGCAGCCAGCGGAGCAAGCTGTTCTCTTAGCTGATGTGTTTTCTCCGTTAAAAAAATGAGTTTATTGCGCCGGTCGGTTTCATCTTCTTTTCTCACTACAAATCCGGCTTTAACCATGTTATCAATCAAGTAGGTCATGCTCGATTTATCTTTGAAAAGCAGATCCGCCAGTTCCTGTTGATTCAAGCCATCCCTATCCTGCAAAAGTTTAATTATTTCGAGCACCTCAAAGCTGATACTTATACCGGCTTCTTTTAACTTGGCCTGAAACACTTTGCGCAACTTATACTTCAATTCATACATCGACTGGCAAAATTCAAATACCAGTTTTGATTTTTGTTCGGGCTCCATATACAAACTTAATCTATTTATCAGTTAAAAATTAATGCGCGGCATCTGCCAGGCTTATCTTTGAGTGAGACTTCTTAATCACCAGCAATACAATCGGCACAAAAACCACAAACATAATGCCCACCATCATAAAAATATCCAGATAGGAAAGCAGCGTTGCCTGCTTATCAACAGCGCCTTCCATCATTTGATAAGCTGTTTGGCGCGATGTTAAACTATCAAGCCCATGTTTGCGCATCATATTAGTAAACATGGCTACACGGCCCTGTACGTTTGGATCATTTACATTTAAATGGCTGATCATATCCATGCGGTGAATAATTGTTTTGCGCGATAGAAAAGTAGAGATAAGCGCCACACCAAACGAACCACCCAGCTGCCTCATCATCCCCGAAAAAGCTGCACCCTGACCGATTTCCTGTCCTTTTAATGTTGACAGCGACATTGTACTTACCGGAACCGATAGCAATCCCATTCCTAAGCCACGCACCATCAATGGCCAAAAGAAATCACCAGCGCTGGTATCGGGCTCTATAATCCTATAGCAAAGCATACACGACACGTAAAAAATAAACATCCCCAAAGCAATAAGGTATTTCTGCTGTACACCCTTTTGTATCAGCGTTGCCACAATAGGCATCATAAAGGCTACAAATATAGTGCTGGGGAGTTGGAGCATCCCGGCTTGCTGTGCTGTCCATCCTAATAGTGATTGTGTAAACAAGGGTATTACAAAGGTTGATCCAAACGTACCAAAACCCATCACAAACGACAGGGTAACCCCCATGCGCAGATTAGCGTTTTTAAGCACCCGCAAATTCACCACCGGGAATTTGGTTTCCAGCTGCCGCCATATAAACAAATAGATGCCTAAAAATGCGGTTACGCATAATGTTATAATCAGCTTGCTGTTAAACCAATCGTCTTCCTGGCCTTTCTCTAAAATGTATTGCAGCGACGAAATTCCAACTATCAGCAAAAAAATGCCCAGCCAGTCTATCTCGCTCGCAGTTCTTTTTTGTTCGTATTTAGGGCTTCTAACGTATTGCAGGGTAAGCAATGTTGCAATAATCCCTACCGGGATGTTAATAAAGAAGATAAACGGCCAGGAGTAATGGTCAACAATATAACCACCTAATGGCGGCCCCAATGTTGGCCCAACAATAATACCTAAAACATAAATAGCCTGTGCCATTGCCCGTTTATGCGGAGGCCAGCTTTCAGTAATAATGGTTTGTGAAGTAACCAGCAACGCACCGCCGCCCATCCCCTGTAAAAACCTGAAGATGATAAGCTCTGTTATAGAGTGCGCATTACCGCATAAAAAAGAGCAAACGGTAAAAATTATTACGGATGCAGCAAAGTAGTTTCGTCGGCCAAATTGCTGGGATAGCCAGCTGGTTAACGGTATAACAATAACGTTAGCTAATGAATAGGCGGTAATTACCCAGCTTATTTCGTTTAATGTTGCGCCCAAACTACCACGCATATTGTTTAAAGCTACGTTTACAATGGTGGTGTCAATTATTTCGAGCAATGCACAAAATACTGCGGTAACGGTAATAATAACCAAACGCGGTCCGTGTTCTATAAGCGATTCTTGTTGCTGCATTTAAATTAAATTTCGCAACAAAGTTAAAATTCAAACAGTTTAAATTCAAACTAATTTTATTATTTATCTCAATAAACTTCCAAACGACTATTTATTGGTGGCGATAAGCTTTTATTTCACTTTGGTTGATGCCGAACAGCAGCGTGTTATTAACCTGAATAACACTCCTCACATCACCCCATAAATGGAAACCCGATAGCAATTGTGGCACATACGTATAGTTCCCTTTACCATCCCCTTTTAGCAAAATGCCATAATTAGCATCATATTTACCAAAACGGAGGCGTGCCTGATTAACGTTACCGCATAACAACAGGTCCTGGTTGCCATCGTGGTCAAAATCAAGGGCCGTAATGCTGTATACCGGCGAAAATTGCGCCTCCACAGGTAGTTTTCTTTCGTGAAGCCGACCAGTAGCATCGCTTTCAAAAAGGGCAGTTTTTAAATAATTGGCACGTAAATGATTGGCTCCCTTCATGTCTTCGGCTGTAAAAATGGTATCAATTGTAGCATCGGCATAACTTGCGTAATCCGGAAACCGCTGCCGCATTAAGCTCATTTGGTTAAGCAACTCATCGCGCGTAACATAAGGGTAACTTTTGCCTTGTATGTAAAAACAAAGTATGGGATCAACAGTGCCGTTATTGTCAAAATCTTTATAAAACATATCAGCTGGTTCTTTATCGCTCACTTTACACTGGCTATTAGTGCCCTGGTTACCAATAATCAGGTCGGGGTGCCCATCGTGATTCAGGTCCTCAACCAATAGCTTGTTCCACCATCCGCTGTAGTCTTTATCAAAATAATCTTTTGTTTTGTTAACCAGCTTGCCATTGAGGTTAATCATTACTGTTACCGGCATCCACTCTCCCACTAAAACCAGGTCGGGCTTTTTATCGCCGTTCATATCTACCCAGACCGCGTCAGTTACCATACCAATGTGTTGCAATTGAGGCGCAATTAAATCGGTTTCGTCGGTAAAATGGCCTTTGCCGTCGTTTATCAATATATAGCTTTGAGGTGTTTCCGGGTAGCGGCCCGGTATTACGCGCCCGCCAACAAACAAATCGGGATAACCATCGCCGTTAATATCGGCTACGCTAACGCAACCTCTGCTGCTCAGCATTTTAGGCAACGCATTTGTTGTTTTGGTGAAGTTTCCTTTACCATCGTTCAGGTAAAGCCTGTCCTGCAGCAAAGGATCATCCTGTGCAAAATTATGATAGCCACCAGAGCAAACATACAAGTCGGGCTTGCCATCGCCATTGGCATCAAAAAAAACAGCCGCGGCATCAACACTTTGCTTATCGGCTTCAAAGGCAGGTTCTGCCCTGGCTGTAAAACTGCCGTTGCGCTGCTGAATATAAAGCACACCGGCCCTGCCATTTCCGCCACCTACAAAAACATCC
>OLKV01000056.1_pt1 | contig 43944 bp, 24 predicted proteins | sample 1604391 | NCBI WGS metagenome assembly OLKV01 (sample SAMEA104055711, study PRJEB20765) | soil metagenome | isolation source: soil | reverse complement strand
ACACAAAACGAAAATAATGGATGATGTTTTATTGGAGAAAGCAGACGTAATGATCACTTCATAGTTATGTCCTATCAATTCACTATACGCAACATAGTTTACAGATTCGATGATCTGAAAACCTTGCTCGCTAAAGCCTCGCCGCATCGTACTGGTGATGTATTAGCCGGCGTTTGTGCGGATAGCTATGAAGAGCGTGTAGCAGCCCAAATTGCGCTGGCCGACGTACCTTTAAAGGTCTTTTTAAACGAATTGATAATTCCCTATGAATTAGACGAAGTAAGCCGTTTAATTATCGACGAACATAATTCGGAAGCATTTAAGATCATTGGTCATTTTACAGTGGGCGAATTCAGAGACTGGTTATTAAGTGATGAAACAGATGCATCAATATTAAAAAGTATAGAGGCGGGTGTAACGCCCGAAATGGCCGCCGCGGTGTCAAAGCTGATGCGTAACCAGGATTTAATCGCAGTAGCAAAAAAAACAGAAGTTATTACCCGCTTTAGAAACACTATTGGTTTAAAGGGCCACTTTTCTACCCGTTTACAGCCAAATCACCCTACTGATGATGTTAAAGGCGTTGCAGCGAGCATTATTGACGGCTTGTTATACGGCAGCGGTGATGCCGTTATTGGTATTAACCCCGCTACGGATAGCCCGGCAACGGTGATGGGTCTATTAAAGCTTATTGATACTATAAGGCAGCAATTTGAAATTCCCACCCAATCATGCGTGTTAAATCACCTTACAACAACTATTGACTTGATTAATAACAATGCCCCAGTTGATCTTTGCTTTCAATCCATAGGTGGTACGGAGCAAACTAATTCAAGCTTCGGCATAAATTTAGCGATGCTTGATGAAGCTTATAAGGCCACTTTATCCTTAAATCGCGGCACCATAGGTGATAATGTAATGTATTTTGAAACCGGACAGGGTAGTGAGCTATCGGCAAACGGAAACCACGGCGTTGATCAGCAAACCTGCGAGGCACGGGCGTATGCCATTGCCCGGAAATATAAGCCTTTGCTGGTGAACACCGTTGTTGGCTTTATTGGCCCCGAATATTTGTATGATGGTAAGCAGATCATTCGTGCCGCGCTGGAAGACCATTTTTGCGGTAAATTACTTGGTCTGCCCATGGGGGTTGATGTTTGTTATACCAACCACGCCGAAGCAGATCAGGATGATATGGATAATCTGCTTACACTATTGGGAGTGGCGGGTTGCAATTTTATAATGGGCATTCCCGGTTCTGACGATATTATGTTGAATTATCAGTCTACATCGTTTCATGATGCTTTATATTTGAGAAAGGTTTTGGGGTTAAGGCCGGCTCCTGAGTTTGAGCAATGGTTAGTTAAGCAGGGAATTACTAATAATAACGGCGAATTCTTGCCAGTCAGCGTTTCGCACAAATTATTATCAGGGCTTATAAAATGAAGAACGAGATAGCAAAGACCGATCCCCTAACTTCATTAAAGGAGTTTACTGCAGCTCGCATTGCTATCGGAAGGGTTGGTACCAGTATTCCTTTAAAACAATCGCTGGAATTTAAACTGGCACATGCCCATGCACGTGATGCCGTTTATTCGGTGCTGGATAAAGAAGGCCTAACCAACAAACTTAATATTTTCAAATTACCCGTTCTGCATTTGAACAGCAAAGCTGCCAGTCGGCATAAATATTTAAAGCGACCCGATTGGGGACGACAATTGGATGAAGAATCTGCTGAACAAATAAGAAATTACACGATAGAAACCGATGTTGCTTTTATTATTATTGATGGGCTTTCGGCAACTGCTGTTAATGAAAATGCAATGGGTTTAATAGAAAAATTAATCCCATTGTTATTAGCTGCAAAGCTTAGCATAGCTCCATTTTGTTTGGTGGAGCAGGGCAGAGTAGCAATAGGCGATGAAATAGCTCATGGAATAAATGCGAAACTGTCTGTAGTTTTGATTGGAGAGCGGCCTGGTTTAAGCGCGGCAGACAGCATGGGGGCTTATCTTACATACAATCCAAAACCCGGATTGACTGATGAATCAAGAAACTGTATTTCCAATATAAGGCCACATGGCTTGACGCATAAGCCTGCCGCCGATAAAATATGGTATCTCATAAACGAAGCATTTAAAAGGAAGCTATCAGGTGTAAAATTGAAAGACAATGCCGGATTGATTGGATGACAGCTCGTAGTTATTGCTTTTGCTTTTTCACTGCTTCAATATAGCCTTGATACGAAATAGGATCGCGGTTAGAACTTGTAACCTGCAGCGAGGCATAACCGGAAGTGGTTATGTTTAAATATAATTGTTGAACATCGCGCCAATCGCTGATGTTGTTGTCTTTTGGCTTAATAGTTACTTGCCATGAACCATTTTTATTTTGAACAGTTTTGTAACTAAAATTGGTGCTTTTGAATTTAATACCCCCATCGCCCGAAAGATCAGTTGGCGCCATGTGCGACCGGCCATAGTATGGCAAATATGCAATTATAGTATCTGGCAGAACTTTCAGATCATAGTCGCCCGATAGACTTTTTTGCCCTCCTCTTTGCGGAATGGCAAAATTTGCAACAAATACATATTTATTGCTATCAACCATTTTTTTGATCGCTGCTGTTTTTGCAGCTTGCTTTTCCTCCTTGGTGCTTTGTGCCATTACATTACCTGTAAAAGCAAATACCGCTAAAAACACAAATAATACTTTAAATAAAGTTTTCATAATGAGTTCTTTAAATATTTTATATAACGATTGAGTTGTTTCAGGGGATATAAATTTCAAATAATTTAAACAAAAAAAAGCCACTCTTGTTTCGAGTGGCTTTAATCAATTTTAAATTTAGTTAATTATATCAAATTAACGCTTCGGTTAACAAACTCAGTTAACTCGGCGCCGGTTAATAAACCTTGTGATAAAAGCGCCAGATCAAATGCTTGTTTCGAAAGTTCGGTTTGTACTTCTTCACTTTCTTCCTGCAAAATACGGCTGATCAGTTTATGGTTTCCGTTGATAATTACTTTATAATTATCTGGCATGCTACCGTAAAAGCTCATGCCACCGCCCATAGCTGCCATCTCTTTCATACGGCGCATAAACTCATCCATAGTTACGGTAACAGGCAATTCTTCTGGGTTCAAACTTTCCAGTTCAACCTTGTAAGCAGGCTTGTTAATTGCTTTATCAAAAATAGCTTTTACCTTGGTTGATTGTTCTTCGCTAAGTATGTGCTCTGGAGCATCTTCTTTTTTAATCAGTTTATCAGCAACATCCGCGTCTACACGTTTAAATGATGTTTTCTCGAGCTTTTGCTCCATCTGGCCAATAAAATGATTGTCGATAGGAGAGTTCATCAACAATATATCATATCCTTTTTTGTTTGCCGACTGGATAAACGCATCCTGTTTAGCCGGGTCATTGGTGTAAATATAAACCAATTGACCGTCTTTATCAGTCTGCTCTGGCGTTACCTTATCCTTGTACTCGTTTAAAGTGAAGTTTTCTTTTTGAGTATTGGTTAGTAAAACAAAGTCTTTTGCTTTATCATAAAACTTATCTTCGCTTACCATGCCATATTTTACAAATAAACCAATATCGGCCCATTTTTCTTCGTAAGCTTTGCGGTCACTTTTAAAAAGCTCTGATAATTTGTCAGCTACTTTTTTGGTGATGTAGCTATTTATCTTTTTAACGTTACCATCGGCCTGTAAAAAGCTGCGCGATACGTTAAGCGGAATATCTGGTGAATCAATAACACCGTGCAGCAGCATTAAAAATTCTGGAACAATGTCTTTTACCTCGTCAGTAATAAATACCTGACGTGAGAAAAGTTTGATCTTATTCTTTTGAACTTCAAAATCGTTTTTAAGTTTAGGGAAATAAAGAACACCGGTTAAGTTAAACGGGTAATCAACATTTAAATGAATCCAGAATAACGGGTCTTCTGAGAAAGGATAAAGCTGTTTGTAAAAGTTAAGGTAATCATCATCTTTTAATTCTGCCGGCGCTTTAGTCCAAATCGGGTTGGTATCGTTAATAATATTGTCTGTTTCAACCGATTTGTATTTGGTTTTACCTTCTTCATCAACGCCATCTTCTTCTTCCTGTGTGTCAGTGCCAAATTTAATTGGAACAGGTAAAAACTTACAGTACTTATCTAATATCTCCTGTAAACGATGCTTGCTTAAAAACTCTTCCGATTCTTTATTAATGTGCAGTGTTATTTCGGTACCGCGCTCAGCTAAACTACCTTCGGTTATTTCAAATTCGGTGCTGCCATCACAAGTCCAATGTGCCGGTTCTGCACCTTCCTGGTATGACAATGTTTCTATTTCAACCCTATCAGCCACCATAAAGGCAGAGTAGAAGCCTAATCCAAAGCGCCCGATGATTTCATTGGCATCTTTAGCTTCTTTAAACTTCTCCATAAACTCGGTAGCGCCCGAAAATGCGATCTGGTTAATGTATTTCTTGATCTCATCAGCAGTCATACCCAGTCCGTTATCCGAAATGGTGATGGTCTTCGCTTCTTCATTAAAAGCAACTTCAACACGTGGCTCGCCTAATTCGCCATTGTATTGACCTAATGAGGCTAAACGCTTTATTTTTTGAGTAGCATCAACGGCATTTGATACCAGTTCGCGCAAAAAGATCTCGTTATCGGAGTATAAGAACTTCTTAATGATCGGGAAAATATTTTCGGTATGGATCGAAATTGTGCCTTTTTCTTGCATAATCTTTTATCTGTTTTGAATTAATGTTTCAGTGATTACTCCTGTTCATCAATGGCCGTTCCAAAGATGGGTAGGTTGACAAATTGGCAGAGGCTTACTTGAATTGAAGTTTCAGAAAGAGAGGATATTTAAGGATTTATTAGTGAGAGAGGTGTATCAAATTGTTTTTAATAATGACGTAAATACCAACCGTAAACTTTTACTAATTTCCTCATCCGTTATGTTTCCTTCATTATCCATCTTCGATCGTATAAAGGGAATTAACAGCGTTGCATTGGCTAAAACATTTGCAGAAAGTGCACCCAATATCAAAAGCAGAGCGGCATGAGCATTTTGCCCGCCGGTTGAAGCAGTGATTAACGCTAATGGTTTATCAACCAATGATCCGCTCGAAACGGTCCAGTCCAGCGCATTTTTTAGTGAACCGGGTACGCCAAAAGCGTACTCTGGCGTACAAATAATAATACCGTCGGCTTCGGTCAAAAGATTTCTAAATGTTACCACCTCAACGGGAGGTTGTTCGTTATCTAAATCCTGATCAAAATGAGGCAATTGTGCTAAGCCATCGTAAATAATATAATCAATGTTTTCAGGAACAACTCTCCCGAAAAAGCGTAATACCTTATGGTTTGATGAGCCTGCTCTTAAGCTCCCCGAAATAGCCACAATTTTTTTTGAAAAAGGTGATCTCATTTGATGAATTTAATGGCACAGGACCGCTTTGTTAACCAGCCTGCGGAAATTGCAAAATAAACGCCGAACCTACACCATTGCTCGATTGTACCTGGATATTTCCTTTGTGTAACAGCATAATTTGCTTGCACAAACTTAATCCAATACCACTTCCGCTTTTTCGGGTGCTAAAAAATGGAATAAATATCTTGTCCAGCAGCTCGGGCGGCATTCCCAAACCATTATCAATTACTTTAACTAGTGTCTTGTTATTATGAATTTCGGCTGAAAGGGTAAGCCGGGGCTCCTCGCGATCTTTTACAGCTTCTATAGCGTTTACCATCAGGTTAATCATCACCTGTTCAAGTAGGTTAATGTCAGCTTCAATGGTAAGGGCCGGATCGCGCAATATGATTTCCAGCTCGATGTGTTTTTTTTCGAGTGTTGGGCGCATCAGACTGTTAAGTGTTTCAAAAAGATTTCGCAACAGTATTTTGGTCAAATCGAGCTTGGTAATCTTATTTAAGCTGCGATAGCTTTCAGTAAATTTAAGCAAGCCTTCGCTGCGGCGTTTTATGGTGTCGATACCTAGTTCGAGATCCTCTAACTGACTGCTTACCGGGCTATTGGCAATTTCAGGGCTTTTTAGCCTGTTTTTTAAAGTATCAGCCAGGGAAGAAATAGGAGCAACTGAGTTCATTATCTCATGCGTCATTACATTCAGCAGCTTTTGCCATGCTTTTGATTCTGTTTCATCAAGTGCTTCGCTCACATTCTGAAAAGCCACCAACTTATAAATTTTGTCCTCACTGCGCATAACGCTGGCTGTTACCAAAATTTTGACCAATTGCTGGTTACGGGTAATGGTTATTATTTTAGCATCGCCAGGTTTAAGATTGATGATCTCTTTATATAAAACCTCTTCACGTTTTTCGAGCGAATGAATGGTTTTAAGGTATGGGACACCTATCAGATTTTTAAAAGCCTCGTTAATCCAGCCTGTATCGCCGTTTTCCTGTTCATAAGATAGGATGCCGGTATCAACCAGCTCCAATATTTTCTGCAAATAATGATATTGTGTTTCCCTTTCGCGGCTTATAAGTTTAAATGTGGTATTTATCTCATTAAAACCTTTACGCAGTGGCTTTAGTTCGTTAGGTGCCTTACGCACATCAAAATGGCGCGAAAAATCACGATAGTGAATAGATTCAACAAACTGGCTCACCTCATCCTGTGCTTTTTTCTGAAAGCGGATCAAATCAACAACCTCATAAACAACCAGCGAAACCGTTATTATTAAAAATATATATAACCCTTTAACCAACAGTATGGAGGTAGCAGTAAGGGTAATAAACATTATTATTACACGCAGCACAAGCCGCCATTCGTAACGCTTAAATATCATATTTGCTTAATCTGCGGTAAAGTGCGGTGCGCGTTAATCCAAGTTCTTTGGCTGCCCTGGTAATGTTACCGTTATGTTTTTCAATTACCCTTAAAATGGCATTTTTTTCCATAATGCTCAATGGTATATTATCATCATCAACGGCTATGTCGGCCTGGGTTTCTAATATGGAAAATATCAGATCATCCGGTCGTAGTAAATGATCGTCGGCCATTATCACAGCTCTTTCAATGGTGTATTGTAATTCTCTTACGTTGCCCGGATAATTATATCCTTTTAATTTTTGCAAGGCCGCGGCATCAAACTCAACCGAAGGTTTTAAATATTTACTTGCATACAATTTGGCAAAATGCCTGGCCAGTATTACAATGTCATCGTTACGTTTGCGCAACGGCGGCATGTTAATCTCCACAGTATTTATCCGGTATACAAGGTCTTTTCTAAACCTATTTTCGTTAGCCAGTTCGTACAGTGGTAGGTTGGTGGCACAAATAAGCCTGATATCAATATCAACTGCTTTATTGGTGCCAAGCCGGGTAACCTGACGATTTTGTAATACGGTTAAGAGCTTTGCTTGTTGCTGTAAGGAGATATTTCCAATTTCATCTAAAAACAAGGTCCCGCCTTGTGCGTCTTCAAACCGACCAGTTCTGTCCTCCCGGGCATCTGTATAAGCACCTTTTTTATGCCCAAATAGTTCACTTTCAAACAGAGTATCAGTTAGCGCACCTACGTCAACCTTTACAAAAGGCTTGTCGGCCCGTAACGATCGCTCGTGAATAGCTTTGGCCATCAGGTCTTTACCCGTGCCATTTTCGCCTAATATCAGGATATTGGCATCAGTAGGGGCAATTTTATTTACTTTATAAAAAATATCCTGCATCACATCCGATTCACCAAGTATGGATGTATCTCCAGCAGCCGTTTTTACTGATGATTTTGCAGGTTTAATACCCTCCTTTTTATCCAGTAGCTCTTTTATCGTGTCAATCAGCTTCTCATTATGCCAGGGTTTAACAATAAAATCATTGGCGCCTTCTTTTAATGATCTCACAGCAAGATCAATGTCACCGTAAGCGGTTATCATAATTACGCAAACATCAGGTTTCCATTCCTTAATTTTACGCAGCCAGTATATGCCCTCATTACCAGTATTAATGGCGCTGTTAAAGTTCATATCAAGCAAAACAAGGTCAACCTGGTTTCGTTGCAGCAGCCAGTTAAGATTCTCCGGATTTTTTTCGGTAATAACCTCATTAGCCTCTGTTTTAAGCAAAAGCTTAACGGCGGTAAGGACATCCGGATCGTCGTCAACAATTAAAACAGTAGCTTTTTTTAGTATCATTCTTTAGTTAATTTATTCATCAATTTACTGGTTTGTCAGACTATTATTCTGTTTTATTTAGCTGTTAATAATTCAGAATCGCAGTGTACGTCAATAATACTATATTTATTATTTATTTGAGCAAGTGTTATTAATTTAAAGGCGAATTAAACACGATAAGACAATACTAAATAAACATTGTATCATTATCTGCAATTTTTATGCTAAAAAGAAGCTTATCTGATATCTTGAGGCGTATTTTCTGTTCAATATCACTAATAAACTGTAAACCAATTAATAGATGATTAAATGAACCTACGCACAAATAAACAAAGGAACGATTTAACCTGCGAACCGTTGTATCATTACCGTACACTTGCTGTAACAGAAGCGTACGCTTTAATCTTGCATTTTAGCTTTAAAATACTGAAAAACAGCCAGTTAATTTGTGGCATATCTTTTTGTAACTAATAACAAAATATAAAATAATAACAGTGGACAGAATAATTGAAAAAAAGACCTGGAATACAAAACGGATTTTAACTATTGCCGGCATAGCGGCTATTGTTTTACTGATTACCGGGGTTATTTACACAACATCGGGCAAAAGTAAACTTGATGTTGATACTGAACGCTTAACTATAAGCGAAATAAAGAAAGGCCCATTCCAGGAGTTTATTCCTGTTAATGGCATAGTGATGCCGCTTACCACCATTTACCTGGATGCAACTGATGGTGGCAGGGTTGAAGAGAAATTCGTTGAGGATGGCGCCCACCTTAAAAAAGGCGATCCTATTTTGAAATTATCCAATACCGATCTTGAGCTTAGATTAGCTGATGAAGAAACCCTTGTATATGGTAATCAAACCCAAATGCAGATTTCTCATAACGCTGCACAGCAAAATACCATTACCAAATTGAACAACATGGCTGATGTGGATGTAGCCTATAAAGAAGCCGAAAGGGTGTACAAACTTGATAAAGATCTATACAGGCAAAAGGCAATAGGAATGCAAGAGTATCAAACTGCTGTTAACAATTATGATTACCAGGTTAAACGCAAGAAACTGGCTTCACAGATATTGGTGCAGGACACCTCCCTTGTCAAACAACAGGATATACAGGCGAAAGAGCAATTTGCCCAAATGAAAACCACGCTTGAACTACTAAAGAAAAAAGTGGACGACCTTATAGTAAGAGCACCGGTTGATGGCCAGTTAACTGCATTTGATGCTGAAATTGGGGTTGATAAAAAACAAGGAGAGCCTTTGGGACAAATCGACGTCCTATCGGGCTTTAAAATCAGGGTGAGTATTGAAGACCATTATATTGCGCGTATTTTTCCGGGACTAACTGGTGATTTTCAGTTTGCTGATAAAACTTACAAACTGGTAATTAAAAAAGTGTTTACCCAGGTAGTAAACGGACAATTTCAGGTTGATATGGGTTTTGTTGGTGAAGTGCCAAAAGAGATAAGAAAAGGACAGACTGTACAAGTAAGGCTTGCTTTGAGCGATCAAACTACAGCGCTATTATTGCCTAAAGGCGGATTTTACCAGCAAACAGGTGGTAACTGGATATTTAAGGTGAGCGAAGATGGTAAAACAGCTTATAAAGTAGATATTCAGATAAACCGTCAAAGTCCCGACTATTATGAATTAACAACAGGATTAAAAGAAGGTGATAAAGTGATAACATCGAGTTACGAAACTTATGGCGATATACAGGAACTTGTGTTGAAGAAGTAACGGGGAAGTTAGATTCAATAATCAAGACACAAAACACAAGAACCAGGACTAAAGGATAACATTTTGAGAATCAATAATAAATAGCAATTAATTAACTTAAACTATAAACTAAAAAAGTAAAATCTTCCTTTAAGCGGAATGATTTGGGAGGCACCAATGATAAAAATCACAGATCTTGAAAAATTTTACCGCACTGAAGAGGTAGAAACCATTGCTTTAAACAAGCTATCAATTGAAGTTAAAACCGGCGAATTTGTTGCCATTATGGGTCCATCGGGCTGCGGAAAATCAACTTTGCTTAATATATTAGGCATGCTTGATGATCCGGATGAAGGCAGCTATGTTTTTAACGGCGTTGAAGTAGCTCATTTTACCGAGCGCAAACGTGCCGATCTGCGTAAGCATAACATTGGTTTTGTGTTTCAAAGCTTTAACCTGATAGATGAGTTAACTGTATTTGAAAACGTTGAACTTCCATTAATCTACACTGGCGTACCATCGGCAGAAAGAGTAAAAAGGGTAGAAGAAGTATTGGATAAAATGCAGATCATGCACCGTCGCAACCATTATCCGCAGCAACTATCAGGTGGTCAGCAACAGCGTGTTGCTATTGCGAGAGCCGTGGTTAACAAACCAAAGCTAATACTTGCGGATGAGCCAACTGGTAACCTGGACTCAAGCAACGGGAATGATGTAATGGAATTATTGACTGATTTGAACGAACAAGGCACAACCATAATAATGGTAACACACTCCGAGCATGATGCCCGTTACAGTCACCGTATCATCCGTCTGTTGGATGGTCAAAGCGTAATGGAAAACATTATGATATAAGTTAGTTCATAGTTGATGGTTCATTGATTTAAAAGATTGACGAACTAATGAACAAGTGAGCTAATAAACTAATCACTCTACAAAGAAAGTTTATATAAGTTAATAAATAAGTGCCTCTGCTAACCTCCTCCAAATTGGAGGGGTTAGCTTGAGTGTTGCCCTTATTGCAGAGTAAAGTACGTTGGTAATAGGTTGATAAATACGTAGTAAACAATAATTTAACAAGCCTGCTATGTTTAAAAACTACATTAAAATTGCGTTTCGCAATCTGAAAAAAGATAAGCAATTCACTTTACTAAATGTGATAGGCCTTTCCGCTGGCGTGGCCTGCGCTTTATTAATTTATTTGTGGGTTGTTGATGAATTAAGCTACGATAAGTTTTTCGTCAATAATAAACAGATTTATCAGGTGATGGAACACCGCAAAAACAGTGGTAACCAGTCACTAACCGATGAATCGTCGGGTTTGGTTAGCGATGTATTAAAAGTACAAGACCCTCAGGTTATGTATGCAGCAGCCGTTGCTCCGCCGGATTGGTTTCAGAAATTCACACTCGCTACCGGCAATAAAAAGATCAAAGCATCCGGGCAATATGCCGGTAAAGACTACTTTAAGATTTTTTCATTTAATATGATCGCCGGCGACAGGAGCAAGGTACTTAATGACAAAACCTCAATAGTTATCAGCGATAATCTCGCAAATAAGCTTTTTAATACTACTGACAATATAGTTGGTAAAGCGATAAAATTTCAGGGTGATAAGACTTTCTTTGTTTCGGGGGTCTTTAATGTGCCGAAACATTCATCTCAGCAATTCGATTTTGTATTATCATTTGATTACCTGGCTGACCAGCCCGGACAGAGCTGGGTTAAAAGCTGGGACGGAGGAGGGCCGCATAATTTTATTATGTTGAAGAGCGGTACCAATGTAAACGCATTTAATCAAAGAATTTCTAATTTAATCACTAAAAATAGCAGGGATACCGCTCGCACGCCTTTTGCCATGCGGTTTTCGGACAATTATCTGCAAAACACATTCAATCATGGTTCAAGGGTTGGCGGCAGGGCCGAGTATGTAAAGTTATTTTCCATTATAGCCATATTTATATTACTTATTGCCTGCATTAACTTCATGAACCTTTCTACCGCGAAAGCTGCGGGCCGTATGAAAGAAGTTGGCGTAAAAAAGGTAGTGGGCGCCAATCGAAGCCATCTTATCCTGCAATTTCTATCCGAATCACTTTTGATGGCGGCTTTTACTACGATTATAGCTGTAGGCTTAGCATGGTTGTTACTACCTCAATTTAACCTGCTTACAGGCAAAGAAATAGAATTACACTTCAATCTTCAATTGGTTTTGATATTGCTTATTGTGATAACTATAACTGGTTTTATATCTGGCAGTTATCCTGCTTTATATCTTTCAAAATTCCAGCCACTGGCTATTTTAAAAGGCAAACTTAAATCATCTGTTGGCGAATTAGTTGCTCGCAAGGGACTTGTTGTTTTCCAGTTCACCCTTTCGGTTATGCTTATTGTTTCGGTACTTGTTGTTTACAAGCAAATACAATTTATACAATCAACAAAACCCGGGTACAATAAAGACAATATCATCAGGTTTGATTCAGAAGGTAAACTCCAGGGCAATGAAGACTCTTTTATTGCTGAATTAAAAAATATTCCCGGTGTTGTAAACGCAAGTTTTACGCAGCATAACCTGGTAGGCCGTAACTATGGCACTGCCGCTGTTAGCTGGGACGGCGATAATACCCAAGCCACTTATTTTGAAGGCTTTTTTTGCGGATATAACTTTTTCGAGACCATGGGTATGCAAATGGCTGCAGGAAGGCCGTTTACAAGAAACTTTGGAGATGAAAGCAATAAAGTTATCTTAAACCAAACAGCCATCAATGCTATGCATTTGACCAATGCTATTGGTAAAAACATTAAGATATTTGGTAATAGCGTTCAAATAATCGGAGTAGTTAAAGATTTTCACTTCGAATCGTTACACGAAACAGTGAAACCTGCATTTATGCTGCTCGGCCAGGGAGTCAATCCATGGTATAAAATTATTGTCAGGATAAAGGGGACAGATCAACAAGGAACCTTAGCCCAAATAAAACAATTATATGAGGGCTTTAATCCCGGTTTTCCATTTACTTATAATTTTTTAGATGATGCTTATCAAAAGCAATACGAAACAGAAGTAAGAATATCCACCCTTTCTAAATATTTTTCGGGCTTAGCCATTATAATTTCATGCCTTGGCTTATTTGGCCTTGTGGCCTTTACTGCACAAAAACGACAGAAGGAAATTGGCATTCGCAAAGTAATTGGTGCGTCTGTTAACAGCTTAACCTTTATGTTAACCAAAGACTTTTTAAAGCTGGTTTTTATAGCCCTTTTAATTGCCTTCCCGCTGGCCTGGTGGTTAATGAATAGCTGGCTTAGCAGCTTTGCATATCGCATACATTTAGGGCCGGGTATTTTTATTATTGCCTGCCTGGCCGTTGTTACAATAACCATATTAACGGTAAGTTTTCAGGCCATTAAAGCAGCACTCGTTAACCCGGTTAAAAGTTTAAGAAGCGAGTAGGTGTCCGTTTGCAATTGAGTGTGCATTAAAGGAAATGGACTAGTCCACTATGCCACTAATGAACTATTGAACTAATAAACAAAAATATGATAAAGAATTATATAAAAATAGCCTTCAGAAATCTTTGGAAACATAAGAGTTTTTCAATGATCAATATAATTGGACTGGCGGTGGGAATGACAGCCTGTTTTTTAATTTTTATGTTTGTTAAGTTTGAATTGAGTTATGATAAGTTCAACAAAAACTTCGACCATATCTACAGGCTCAATACGGATATTAAATCACCCAATGAAATACTTCATTGGAGCAGTGCATCGGCGCCAATGGGGCCAGCATTACAGGCAGATTACCCAGAAGTTAAGGCCAACGTACGAATTTTTGGTGCAGGATTTTTGGTTGAAAGCAAAAACGAAAAGTTTCAGGAAAACAACCTCGCTTTTACCGACCCATCTATTTTCAAAATATTCACCTTCCCTTTTATAGAAGGTACTGCCGAAAATGCACTTAAAGAGCCTTTCAGTATAGTATTAACCGAAACATCAGCTAAAAAATATTTTGGCAGCGAAGATCCGCTTGGTAAAACTTTAAGGCTTGATACCAAGCATCCGGTAACCGTTACCGGTGTAATAAAGGATGTTCCGCTTAATTCACATTTTAACTTTGACATGCTTATTTCTGCCTCAACAACGGAGAAATTGAAGCTAATTAATATGAATGAATGGGGGAATTTCAGTAATTACACATATCTGTTATTAGCTGATGGATATGATGCCAGTAAGCTTCAGGCAAAACTCCCTTCTTTCCTGATGAAACATATCAGTGACGACCAACGCAAAAGAGGTTATAATTATGATTTATTTGTCCAACCTTTAAAAGACGTTTATATGGATAACTTTAGAGGTGCTCCGGTAAATGGCAGTCTTTCAAATGTTTATACTTTCTCTATAATTGCAATATTCATTCTGCTTATCGCTTGCATCAATTTTATAAACCTTACTACTGCCAGAGCCACGGAAAGAGCCAAAGAAGTAGGTATCCGTAAGGTGGTAGGAGCCGGCAAAAATCAATTAGCCAGTCAGTTTTTAGGCGAATCGGTTATCATCTGTTTAATAGCTTTTCTTTTTTCGGCTGTGTTAAGCATTTTGCTGCTTCCGTTATTTAATCAGCTGGCCGGCAAAATTATAAGCCACAATATTATTGAGCACGGCTACATTTTTATTCTCTTTGGGATAGCTCTTGTAATAGGTTTTGTCGCCGGTATTTATCCAGCATTAGTACTTACTAATTTTAGTATTACCTCCATACTTAAAGGCCGGTTTACCACTTCCGTAAAAGGAATTTTGCTCAGAAAAGGCCTTGTTGTAGTGCAGTTTACCATATCAATAGTGCTGATTGTGGGCACCATCATCGTTTACACCCAATTAAACTATATGCGTAATCAATCGCTTGGTTTTAAAAAAGATCAGATGCTTGTGGTTGATTTTAGTGGCGATTCTGTTGTACAAAGCACACGCGAAAGTATTAAAAACGAACTCAAACAATCGCCGGGAGTACTTTCAATTTCCAGTTCATCAACAACTCCGGGTAACGGTAATAACGTTGCTTATACCGAGGCAGAAAGCCGTTCGGGTAAAATGCTACCTATGAATTTAAACCTATATGGAGTTGATTATGATTTTATATCGCAGTATGGTATGAAAATGGTAGCTGGCCGTGCATTTTCAACAGCATTTGCCACAGACTCAACCAAGGCGATTATCTTAAACGAAACTGCGGTGAAAAATATGGGTTACAGCTCGCCAAACGATGCTATTGGCAAAAAATTCACACAATGGGGCCGCAAAGGTCAAATTATTGGCGTTGTAAAGGATTTCCATTTTCAATCGTTACAAACAGACGTAAAACCGTTAAACTTCCGCATTGATCCAGGATCAATCGGTGTATTTACTTTAAAGATTAAAGGCGGCAATATTCCGAACACTATAGCGGCTATTCAAAACAAATGGAAAATGCTTGTACCTCAAAGGCCGTTTAGCTATTCGTTCTTAGATGAGAATTTTAACAAACAATATATCGCCGAAGATAGATTTGGGAAACTGTTTATGTATTTCGCCGTACTAGCCATCATGATATCATGCCTCGGATTGTTGGGTCTTGCATCATACAGCACCTTACAACGCACACGCGAAATAGGCATCAGAAAGGTGCTTGGCGCTACAATACCCGGTATTGTAAACATGCTTTCTAAAGAGTTTATACTATTGGTTTTCATTGCGGCGGTAATTGCTTTTCCAATTGCATGGTTTGGCATGCATAATTGGTTAAAGGATTTCGCATATCGGATAAGCATAGGCTGGTGGGTGTTTGCTGTGGCGGGTATTCTTGCATTTATGATTGCTATAACCACAGTGAGTTTCCAGGCAATACGGGCGGCATTAGCCAACCCCGTTAAGAGTTTGCGAAGCGAATAATGTCAGTTTGCAGTTTTTAGTGAGCAGTTTTCATTGGAAAATAACCAATGAACTAATTTAACAGATAGTCTATAAATCGATGATCATGATAAAGAATTATGTCAAAATGGCTTTTCGGAGCCTTATGAAAAACAAGGGTTTTACATTTATTAATATCGGCGGGTTGGCATTAGGCCTTGCAACATGCTTGCTTATTGTATTTTATGTATTTGATGAGTTAAGCTATGATAGATTTAACACCAAAGCAGATCGCATTTACCGGGTAAATAACGACATAAAATTTGGAGGTAATACCAATTCGTATGCACAGTCACCCGCACCAGCTGCCGCAGCTATGAAAGCCGATTTTCCCGAAATTGAACAAGTACTAAGGTTTAGGGGCAGAGGTGGAAATCAGGTAAAAAAAGGCAATCAGAATATCCAGGAGGATATGATGATATATGCTGATAATTCCATTTTTGATGTATTTACTTTGCCCATGATCAGCGGCAGTCCTAAAAATGCTCTAACCGAGCCACATACCATTGTTATAAACGAACGTACCGCAAAAAAATACTTTAACAGAACCAATGTTGTTGGTCAGGTACTCACTTTTAACGACACCGCTCAATATAAAATTACAGCCGTAATTAAAGATATTCCCAAACAATCACATTTTAATTTTGATTTTTTTATCTCGATGCCAAGCTTGGCCGAAAGTAGGGACAACTCATGGTTCAGTAGTAATTTTAATACTTATTTGCTTTTAAAGCCAGGAGCAGATTGTAAAAAACTGGAGCGTAAATTACCCGAATTCTTGCATAAACAAGCTGGCCCGCAATTGGAAAGTATCCTCCATTTAAACTTTGATAAATTTGAACAATCCGGCAATTATATAAGACTTAACCTCACACCCCTCAAAAAAATACACCTCGAATCAAATCGTGTTGGGGAGTTGGGTGCAAATGGGAGTTTGCAATATGTATATATTTTTTCCGCAATAGCTATTTTCATTTTGCTGATAGCGTGTGTTAATTTTATGAATCTTTCTACCGCACGTTCCTCAAACCGTGCACGCGAAGTTGGTGTTCGTAAAGTGCTTGGCTCACCTCGCAGGTATCTGATCGCTCAGTTCCTTACCGAGTCAATTATGGTAACATTGGTAGGAGCATTGATAGCCGTTTTTGCCGCCTGGGCGTTATTGCCGTTGTTTAATCAAATGTCGGGTAAAGAATTAGCCGTAACTCCACAAATAATTAGTTGGTTATTGCCGGTATTATTTGTTATAATAATTATAATAGGCTGTCTTGCCGGGTCATATCCAGCTTTTTTTCTTTCGGGTTTTCAACCAATAGATGTTTTAAAAGGGAAATTAGCATCTGGTTTTAAGGGTGGATTATTACGTAGTTTTTTGGTGGTTTTTCAGTTTGCTATATCTATATTTTTAATAATAGGGACGTTGGTTATTTATAACCAGTTAAAATATATTCAAAGTAAAGACATCGGTTATAACCGCGATCATGTTTTGGTTATACAAAACGTATGGACTTTAGGAAACGCTGCCAAAACCTTTAAGCAAGAGGTTAAACAATTGGCTGGCGTTAAAGACGCCAGCCTGGCCGAGGCATTGCCTACCTGGGATTACGGAAATAGCACAACCCTTTTTAAAGATCCGGTTCTTGATCAAAAGAGAGCCCTTAGCACACAGGATTGGGGCGTCGATGAAAACTATATCAATACCCTTGGAATAAAAATAGCTGCCGGAAGAAATTTTTCGGGCCAGCGGCTGGCTGATTCTACGGCATTAGTCATCAACGAATCCGCGGCTAAATTGCTTGGATACCCAAATCCTTTAAACCAAACGCTTTATATGCCCCAGGATAACTTGGCTAAAAACATGAAGGCCTATCACATAATAGGGGTAATGAAGGATTTTAATTTTAAATCATTAAGATATAACGTAACACCTATGGTGTTTTTGCTTGGCGATAGGACTGGTGCTTTTGCTATCCGTGTTAAATCCACTAATATTCCTGCTATACTCGCACAAGTAAAAACCAAATGGAAAGAACTTTCACCTAATCAGCCATTTAACTATTCGTTTATGGATGATGATTTTAATTCGATATACAGCACTGAACAACATACAGGTACCATATTTATTTCATTTACCTCACTCGCTATCGTTATTGCCTGCCTTGGTTTATTTGGTTTAGCCGCCTACGCTGCCGAACAACGTACCAAAGAAATTGGCATAAGGAAAGTATTAGGAGCAAGCATGTCAACCATAGTAGGTATCCTTTCAAAAGATTTTATAAAACTGGTTGTTATTTCCATACTTATTGCTTCGCCGTTTGCATGGTGGGCTATGCAAAAAATATTTCTTCAGAGTTTTGCTTACCGCCAGAATGTTCAATGGTGGGAGGTGATGTTAGCTGGTTTAACAGCTGTGGTTATCGCTTTTATTACCATCAGTTTTCAATCTGTTAAAGCCGCATTAACAAACCCAGTTAAGAGCTTGAAGAGCGAATAATCAGCTGACGGGTCGCGATTTTAAACGATGAAAAAAAATAATCTGTAGATTTAGTTTGATAAAAATCAATTTAAGTGCAACCTGATTACAAATATCATCGTCTATTACCAAAATTAAAACCTCGGCAATATGTTTAAAAACTACCTGAAGATTACCTGGCGAAACCTGCTTAGGCATAAAACATTTTCATTAATAAACATTGTTGGGTTGGCTATAGGTATGGCCAGTTCAGCACTGATACTGCTATGGATACAGAACGAAGTCAGTTACGACCAGTTTCACATTAAAAAAGACAGGTTGTATTCTGTTTATAACAAATCTGTTTTTGACGGCAAACTATGGTGTTGGGAAACCACACCAAAAGTTATGGGTAAAACACTGAAACAAGAATACCCCCAAATTGAAGACGCCGCAAGGATAAATAATTGTAATTTTTTATTTACTGTCGGCGAAAAACACCTTAATGTTGAGGGTGATTTTACTGATCCTGGTTTTTTAACCATGTTTAGTTTCCCGCTCATCAATGGTAATTCAAATACTGCTTTAAACGGCGTTCATGATATTGTTATCACCCAAAAACTTTCAAAGAAACTCTTTGGAAATGATAACGCCATGGGTAAAACCATAAAAATTGATAGTAATGCTTATTTCACTGTAACAGGCGTTTTAAAAGATCTGCCAAATAATACCAGGTTTGAATTTGAATACCTGCTGCCGTGGTCGTACATGAAGAAAATTGGTCAGGACGATCAGTACTGGGGCAATAATTCAATACAAACCTTTGTGCTGCTTAAAACAGGTGTTTCTGAGGCTATGGCCGATAAAGCTATTATAAATGTGACTAAATCACATTCCGACACAAAAGATATTGACCAGTTTTTACATCCCCTGCGGAAATGGCGGTTGTACTCCGAATTTGATGAGAAGGGAAGAATATCGGGTGGTAGGATAGAAACAGTGAGAACGTTTTCAATAATCGCCGCTTTTATTTTGATAATAGCATGCATTAACTTCATGAATTTAAGTACAGCTCGCAGTGAAAAACGGGCACGAGAGGTTGGCATCCGCAAAGTAGTGGGGGCGCTCCGTGGATCATTAATATCCCAATTTTTAGGCGAATCAATATTAATCGCTCTAATTTCAGGCCTGATTGCTATCGTTATTATTCAATTTAGCCTATCAGGATTTAATAAACTCACCGATAAACAATTATTTATACCTTATGATAATCCGTATTTCTGGCTCGTATGCCTTTTGTTCATCTTTATTACCGGTATTATTTCGGGCAGCTATCCGGCATTGTATTTATCATCATTTAAGCCGGTGAGCGTACTAAAAGGAACTTTTAAAGCTGCCAATGCATTAATTACTCCCCGTAAATTGTTAGTTGTTGTTCAATTTACTTTTGCCGTTGTTCTTATCATTTGTACCATAATTATACGACAGCAACTGCAATATGCTCAGGATAGAGATTCGGGTTATAAAAAGGATAACCTTGTTTATGTGATGATGACCGGCAACATCGCAAAAAATTATCAAGCTATTAAAAACGAGTTGATAAGCAGCGGGGCAGCTTCGGCTGTAGCAAAAACCAGCGCGCCAATTACGCAAGGCTGGAGTGATAGCTGGGGTTTTAACTGGGCCGGATCGACGCCAAAAAACAAGGTTGACTTTAATATCTATTGTTCCGATGGCGATCTTGTTAAAACAATGGGGTTAAAGCTGATTGCTGGGCGGGATATCGATCCTAAAACATACCCAACAGATTCAACCGCACTAATTTTAAATGAAGCTTCGGTTAAAATCATGGGACTAAAAGATCCAATTGGTCAATTGGTTACACAAGGTGATGGCAAGGATAGCAGGGTGTGGCACGTAGTGGGCGTAATAAAGGATTTTATTTTGCAATCGCCTTACGAACCTGTAAAGCACATGTTCATAGAAGGGCCAAAATCATGGTTCAGTGTTATTAACTTTAGGTTGAATAATGCTAATAACACGAAGAAGAACTTAGCATTGGCTGAACGTGTATTCAAAAGATACAATCCTGATTATCCTTTTGAATACAACTTCGTAGACGAAGAATATGCCAAAAAATTTGGCGATGAACAAAAAACCGGAACATTAGCCAGTCTTTTTGCAGGGTTAACCATCGTTATATCTTGTTTGGGCTTGTTTGGTTTAGCCGCATATATGGCGCAAAATAGGTTAAAAGAAATTGGCGTACGCAAAGTGTTAGGCGCATCAGTCGCCGGAGTAACTACTCTACTGTCAAAAGATTTTTTAAAACTGGTGATGATCTCCTTTGTGATTGCATCGCCCATTGCCTGGATTTCGATGCATAAATGGTTACAGTCTTACTCATATCGTATTACTATAAGTATTTGGGTATTTGTTATTGCGGCTTTACTAACCATTATAATTTCTATAGTGACGGTAAGTTTCCAGGCAATAAAAGCAGCACTGGCAAATCCGGTTAAAAGTTTGAGAAGTGAGTAAGAAAAGGAGCGCGGCTTTGGCTGGCTGATTAATGTTTTAAATAGTAAAGATCATCACATAAATAAAATTCTTAAGGTTGAGTGCAACGTATGCAGAGAAATGGTGGTCTATTAATAAAACTAAATAAAAAGAGATGAAAACTTACTTACTATTATTATTTATTGCCTGCCAGAGCTGTGTTGCTTTGGCACAGGACGATAAAGCTCCTTATGAAACGAGGTCATTAGCCAGCGACGGTATAAAGGATGTTTATGTAAAAACATCGGGAGGCAGTATTATGGTTAGTGGCGCGGCAGGCCAGGCGGCGCGGATTGATATTTATGTTCGTGGTAATAATGGTACTGAGCTTACAAAAGATGAAATAAAGAAGCGTTTAGATGAAGATTATGATCTGGAAGTTTCGATAGCCAATCATGAGATACACGCACTGGCTAAAAGAAAGCACGAAGACGGGATGAACTGGGATTGGAAAAAACAACTGAGTATATCTTTTAAAATATATGTTCCCAAAAATGTTAATACTCATTTGAGTACAAGCGGGGGTAGCATTCATTTGGATAATTTATCGGGCGAAGAAAATTTTAGCACCAGTGGCGGTAGTTTACACGTAGATGCGTTAACAGGAAAGATAAAAGGAGAAACATCAGGCGGGAGCATTGAGGTTTCCAATTCTGGCGACGATATTAATCTTGAAACAAGTGGCGGTAGCATACACGCAAGTGCCTGCAGTGGAAAAATAAATTTAGAGACCTCGGGCGGTTCACTGCATCTTGATGACTTAAAAGGTACAATTAAAGCCAACACAAGTGGCGGCAGTATCCAGGCCAATAAAATTGAAGGTGAATTAATTACAGGCACATCAGGTGGCAGCGTAAATTTAACACAGCTATCATGTAGCTTGGAAGCATCAACAAGCGGCGGCAGCATGAATGTTGAGATCAATCATTTAGGCAAATATGTAAAGCTGGATGTTAGCGGCGGTCATGTAGACCTTAAATTACCCGCCGGCCAGGGAATGAACCTTAACCTAAGTGCAAACCGTATAAACCCATCAGTAAAAGTAAATAAATTTGATGGTGAGTGGGGAAAAGATCATGTTAAAGGCAGCTTAAACGGAGGTGGTATACCGGTTAATGTTGATGCAAGCGGGCATTTGGATATAAGTTTCGCAGAATAACAAAAAGACTAAACAAATAATTTCGAAAAGCGGTTTTGATGTGTAATTGACATATCAAAACCGCTTTTTTTTACCAATGTCCCAAAGTATGTCTTTACAATAAAACTGTATCACATCCGAACAGTGAGTGTTACATCTGCGTACAGTTTTGTATTTGTTTTATGTTATTAATTGATTGATTTATAGCATTTTAATTGTTTGGTATGACTTTTAAAACAAATGTGCACAAAGAAGTACAAACCAATCATGATAAAAAATTATTTCAAAATAGCATTTCGTAATTTTTGGCGGCATAAGCTTTTTACGCTTATCAATGTGATTGGTTTATCTATCGGTATCAGCGCAGCACTGGTGATCTACCTGATAGTACATTTTGATTTTACTTTCGATAAACTCCACAGGGACGGAGATCGTATTTATAGGGTAACTACCAAATACACTTATCAAGGCTTGCCTGCTTATAATCCCGGTATTTGTGGCCCAATGCCGGGGGCTATTAAAAGCGGAGTAACAGGAATTGAGTTAGCAGCCCCCATTTTAAGATTATCTCAACCCAATGTACTTATTCCTAACAACAAAACTGTTGACCCTAAATTTAAACTACAGGATAATGTAATACTTGCCGATGAAAATTATTTTAAACTGTTTGAATATAAATGGTTGGCAGGATCAGCTAAAACAGCTTTAAGCGCCCCCTTTCAGGTTGTGCTTACTGTCGACCGGGCTAAATTGTATTTCCCCGGCCTGCCTTTTGAACAAGTATTAGGCAGAACTATTGTATATGATGCCATTAAAACACAGGTTACTGGCATTGTTGAAAATATAAAGGGAAACACTGATCTTACATTTCATGATTTTATATCTTACAGTACGGCTTTAGCAAATAACGATCTAAAGCCCCAACTGCGCTTACATAACTGGGGTGGCACCAATTTTAGGTTACAACTTTTTGTAAAGCTACCTCCCAGAACTACTGTTAACCATATTGAACAACAGTTAGAGGATATATTAAATAAGAATTTTCAGCCAGGACCCGACAGGAAAGGTAATACCCATACATTTATTCTGCAGCCATTAAGTGACATCCATTTTAATGGAAATTATGGAACATTTGATAATGGCCGTATTGCTGATAAGGCAACCTTATATGAGCTGTTTATTGTTGCACTGTTTTTATTGTTATTAGGCTGCATCAACTTTGTAAATTTAACAACTGCACAATCGGCGCAAAGAGCAAAGGAAATAGGTATCCGCAAAACTATGGGCAGCAGTCGCAAACAGCTCATCTTCCAATTTTTAAGTGAAACGTTTTTTATTACGTTGATAGCCGTTATAATTTCGGCTGCCATTGCGCCGGTAATATTAAAACTTTTCGCAGGTTTTATACCTGAGGGTATAAAACCTGATTTGATTAATCAACCTGATATTATTATTTTTCTTGCTGGGTTAACCATAGTTGTCAGCTTGCTGTCCGGTTTTTATCCTGCTCTGGTTTTGTCGGGCTATAAACCTGTATTAGTGCTTAAAAATCAGGCGCAAAGCAATAGCAGTAAAACCCGCAATGCCTGGTTACGTAAATCATTAACCGTAACCCAATTTGTTATCGCCCAATTTTTTATAATGGCAACCATATTGGTAAGTAAACAAATTTACTATGCATTACATAAGGATCTTGGTTTTAAAAAGGATGCTATACTGATTATTAATTCGCCACTAAAAAACAGGAACACAAGTAGTAACCTGGTGTTTATGAATAAGCTGCGGGCATTGCCCCAGGTTGAAATGGTAAGCGCCGGTCGTGATGCTCCTACCTCAGGAGATCCGCAAGGAACCGAGGGTACTTATAGAGATGGAAAAAAAGAAGTTAAGATTGAAGACCTTGTTCAAAAATTCGGTGATGAAAATTACATTAAACTGTATCATATAAAATTACTTGCCGGCCGTAATCTGCAACCCGGTGATACATCTGGAAAATTCCTGATCAATAATGCCTTAGCAAAGCGAATTGGATTTACTGATCCGCATCAAGCTATTGGTAAAAACATAATTAATTTTAATGGTGATTCAAAAATGGAAATAATAGGTGTGGTTTCTGACTTTCACCAGGAATCGATTCATGAATCAATTACACCATTGGCCATACTCACCAGTAGTAACCCTGACAATAATGGTACTTTCCATATTGCCTTAAAAGCGCAAACCCAAAACGGCGACGAATGGAAAAAAGCAATTGCTTCAATGGAAGCATCGTGGAAAGAAATATATCCGGATGATGATTTTGAATATCATTTTTTTGACGAAACAATTGCCAGGCTATATGAAAATGAGCAACATACTTCAACGCTGTTAGGCTGGGCAACTGGTTTATCTATATTTATCAGCTGCCTGGGGCTATTGGGCCTTGCGATTTATACTACTGGTCAGCGTACGAAAGAAATTGGCGTACGAAAGGTATTGGGTGCCACCGTTGTACAAATAGTTACATTATTATCAACCGAACTTGTACTACTTATCCTGCTTTCTTTTGTTTTGGTTACGCCAATTGCCTGGTTAGTTATGGACAAATGGATGCAAAGATTTGCCGATCGTACGCAAATTAACTGGTGGATCTTTATTTTAAGCGGGGCGGGGATGTTAATGGCAGCAGTATTTACCTCAAGTTTTCAAACAATTAAGGCAGCCATTGCTAACCCTGTAAAAAGTTTGAGGAGTGAATAGTAGGCGGTTAGGGTTATAATTACTGATTCAAAATAACTTATAACTGTTTACTAAATAACAGATTAAAAATTGAATTAATGAACAATTGAGCTATGATAAAAAATTATTTAAGGAGTGCTTTTCGTAATATCAAAAGGCACCCATTTATTTCATTTATCAACATATTTGGTTTAACCGTTGGATTGAGCTGCTGTCTGCTTATTTTAACATATATTATTAATGAGCGGAGTTATGATAAGTTCAACAAAAATGCAGATGACATTTATCGTGTAACACGTACGTTTTATTCGGCACCCGGTGTAGAAAGTCTTCATTTGAGTTCTGTTGCCCCTCCGTTTGGCCCTTTGCTAAGAAATGCATTTCCGGATATTAAAAGTATGACACGTTTGCTGCCTAACGGCACAACGATATTCCACTATGACGACAAACTTTTTAACGAAAAAGACGCCTTTTTCGCTGATGAGCATTTTTTTGATCTGTTTAATACCACCGTGATAAAAGGAAGTATGAAAACAGGCTTGCTGGAGCCTTACAGTGTTATGATGACCGAGAGTATGGCAAAAAAATACTTTGGTGATGAGGACCCCATGAATAAACTGATTCAACTGGATAACAACAAGCACGATTTTAAGGTTACCGGTATTTATAGACAGTTTCCGGCTAATGCGCATTTACATCCTCAAATGTTAATGTCTTTTAATACATTAAAGGATACGGCAATTTATGGCGAAAAACAATTGCAAACAAACTACGGTAACAATGCCTTTTACACTTACCTGCTGTTTCCACCAAATTATAATACCAAAAGAATAAATACTCAACTCCCCGATTTTTTGGATAGATATGTACATTTCCCTAACCTGCCGGGCAATTTAAAAACGCACCAGGTAACCAAACTTGATCTGCAAAAGCTTATTGATATCCACCTCCGCTCGCATCTGGACGATGAAATAGAAGAACCCGGCGATATTAATCGGGTTTACATATTCTCGGCAATTGCGCTATTTATATTATTGATCGCCTGTATTAATTATATGAACCTTTCGACCGCCCGGTCGGTATTGAGGGCGAAGGAAATCGGCATCAGGAAAGTAATAGGAGCGCAGCGAAAAGAAATTATCAGCCAGTTTTTAAGCGAATCGGTATTAATTACATGGACAGCCATGATACTCGCCTTTGTAATCTCTGGTTTATTGTTACCGCTCATTAATAAACTATCCGGGCAGGCATTGTCATTGAATAGTTTATTGCATTTGAAAGTTTTAATCTCCTTGCTGGCGCTTCCGTTTATTATAGGGCTTATCAGCGGAATATATCCTGCATTGTTTATGTCGTCGTTTAAGCCTGTAAAAGTGCTAAAAGGTATATTTAAAGCAGGTTCGGGCGGTGTTTCGTTCCGGAAAGTGCTGGTGGTTATTCAATTTTCTATTTCTATTATATTAATTGTGGCCACAACTGTGGTTTATCAGCAATTGCAATACATTCAAAATAAAAACCTTGGTTTTAATAAGGATCATATTTTGACGATGGGTTACGATAACTCCCTTACCAAACAATATGATGCCTTTAAGGATGATCTTTTAAGAAACAATTCGGTTAAGGATGTCGGACGATCATCACGCATTCCTTCCGGACGTTTACTTGATGAACAGGATGCGGCTGTTTTACAAGGGAGCACCATGCAACCCACTAAAATAGACTTAAAATGTGTGGCTACTGACGATAGCTTTATTCCAACTTATGGGATACAAATCGTATCGGGCAGAAATTTTTCGAAGTCATTTTCAACCGATACCAATAATTACGTGATCAATGAGTCGGCTGTTGCAGCACTCGGATGGACTCTACAAAATGCCATCGGAAAAAATATTAAATATGGCGGCATATCGGGGCAGGTTATTGGTGTAGTTAAAGATTTTCATTTTGAATCCCTACACCAAAAAATTATTCCGTTAATATTTTTTATGCCATCATCACATAATGGCTCATACAACAGGATGTCCATAAAAATAAATAGCGATAATGTAAGGTCAACCATTGCTTCAATAGAAGAAACCTGGCATAAATACTTACCTCAAACACCTTTTGACTTTACTTTCCTCGACGAAAAATTTGCGCATTTATATAGAAGTGAACAACAACAGGGAACCTTGTTTACCATATTTTCGTGCATAGCAATATTTATTGCCTGCTTAGGCCTGTTTGGCTTATCAGCCTTTACCATAACCCAACGTGTAAAAGAAATTGGCATACGAAAGGTATTAGGCGCCAGCGTACCGCAAATAGTTACGGAGCTTTCAAAAGACTTTTTAAAACTAGTGTTTGTGGCAGCAATAATTGCCCTGCCTATAGCATGGTTTTCAATGAACAGGTGGCTGCTTGATTTTGCGTCCCGAATTAATATAAGTGGTTGGGTGCTCGCACTTGCAGGAGTAATTGCATTAATTATAGCCTTTGTTACCATAAGTTTTCAATCAATTAAAGCAGCGTTGGCAAATCCGGTGAAGAGTTTGAGGAGTGAATGAATTGAGTGCTGATTGAGCTAGCTAAGGTTAAAAATTAAATAAAAGTAAAAGATAACTGTATCAAAAACGAACATATAGTGTTTCACTTACGAACATATTCGTAAATCATTTATATGTTTAAACTATTGATTATTAGCTATTTAAATTTATGGTATGTATTTTATAATATACGAATATCAATAAACACTATGATTAAAAATTACTTTAAAATAGCATGGCGAAATATTATTCGTCACAAAGGATATTCAGCTATTAACATAGCAGGATTAAGCATGGGCATAGCGGCCTGCCTGCTTATTTTTGTAGTTATACAATACGAGCTAAGCTTTGATACTTTTCAGCCCAACTATAAAAATATTTACCATGTTGTATCCGAGCAACGAAGCCAGAGCGGGCGTTCCTACAACCCCGGTATTCCGGCGCCGGCATTAAGTGCCTTGCGTATTGATTTTCCACAGGCCAAATTTGCCGGGATCAACAGCAGCTATGGCAGCCAGATAACTATTCCCGAAAGTAACGGTAGTGTTTCAGCAAGCGATAAAAAATTTACCGAAAACATGGGCGTCGATTTTATAGAGCCCCAGTTTTTTGATCTCTTTCGGGTTAAGTGGCTTGCTGGTACTGTTTCCAGCTTGAGTGACCCAAATATGGCGGTTTTGGATAAAAGTACAGCTGATAAATACTTCGGCAGTTGGAGAAATGCCATGGGGAAGTCCCTAAAGATGGATAATTTGTTAAACCTCAAAGTTGCCGGTATAATAGAAGACTCGCCAGCGAACAGCGATTTTCAGCTTAAAGTATTGGTGTCATTCCTTACTTTAAAAATACATGCAAAAGATTATCAGTATTCAGAAGAATGGGGTAACCTTAGCAGTAACTTCCAGGTTTTTATGCTGCCGCCACGCAATATGTCTGAACAGCAGATTAATAATCAGCTAAAAACCTTTACCATTAAACATTATAAAGATGGTTTAAAGCATCATTTACATTTTGTGCAGCCTTTGGCCAGCATGCATTTTGATACCCGTTTACCGGCGTCCCTTGCAGATCATGTTACCAGCATGGCTACCATCCGCACGCTTTCACTTATCGGGTTGCTCATTATCATAATGGCTTCTATCAATTTCATTAATTTATCTACCGCACAATCCGTAGGCCGGTCAAAAGAAGTGGGAATAAGGAAAGTGCTTGGCAGCAGCCGTAAACAATTGATTTGGCAGGTTATAGGTGAAACAGCCATTATTGTTTTTATTTCAGTGCTGATAGCCCTTGTAGTTGCCGAATTCTCGTTGCCATTCCTCAAAAATGTTGCTACTGTGCCCAATACTGTTGGCATATTTAACGCTGGTACTATACTGTTTTTATTATGTACTATAATTTTGGTGATCCTTTTATCAGGGATTTACCCTGCACTTATTGTTTCGGGCTTTAAACCGGTTTTAGCTTTAAAAAATAAAATCACTGCTGCATCAATAGGCGGTATTCCGTTACGCAGGGCCCTTGTAGTTGCGCAGTTTGCTATTTCCCAGTTACTTATCATCGGTACAATAGTAGCAGTAAACCAGATGGATTTTGTGAACAATGCCGATCTTGGTTTTAATAAAGATGCGGTACTGCTTATTCCTGGTTATACCGATAGCATCAGCCTGGGCAAAATGGAATCCTTCAAGCAACAACTTTTACAAAACGCTGATGTTCAGTCTGTAAGTTTTGCGTCAGACGCGCCATCATCCGACAATAACTCCGCTTCTAATTTTAATTTTGATCACGCAAAGGTGGAACCGGATTATCCTACTTTTATAAAAATAGCGGATGCCGATTATTTCAAAACTTTTGGTTTACACTTTGTTGCCGGCCATGCGTATTTACAAAGTGATACAACAAGGCAGGCTGTAGTGAATGAAACATTTATAAAAAAATTAGGTCTGCAAAACCCTGAGGATGCAATCGGTAAAGAGGTAAGCATGGGAGGGGGCAGATGGATGTCGATAACTGGAGTGCTTAAAGATTTCAAGACGAACTCTTTGCGCGAGGCTGTAAAACCAATAATGATCTTTTCGCGCAAGCAGGATGAATCTGTTGCGGCTATAAAACTTCATACTGCAAACCTCCAAAAAACGGTTGCCACTATACAAAAGCTCTGGGAAAACACTTACCCCGAATATGCCTATAACGGCTATTTTCTGGACGAAAGTATAGCTAAGTTTTACAAGCAGGAAAATCAGCTTGCTATGATTTACAAAATATTTGCAGGGATAGCCGTATTTATTTCATGCCTGGGTTTATATGGTCTTGTTTCTTTTATGGCCGTGCAGCGAACAAAGGAAGTAGGTATCCGTAAGGTTTTAGGTGCTTCAGTAAGCAGTATTGTTTTATTGTTTTCGAAAGAGTTTATGGTGCTTATAACCATATCTTTTTTAATAGCAATGCCATCGGCATGGTATGTTATGACGGGATGGCTTCAAAATTTTCAATACCGGATAACCATAAACGCCTGGATCTTTGTATCCGCTGTAGTAATATCCGTGGTAATAGCATTATTAACCGTTAGCTATAAGGCCATTAAGGCGGCACTGGTTAATCCTGTGAGGAGTTTAAAAAGTGAGTAGGTGTTAGTATTTGGAGGTTAGAGCTCAGAATGATGACGAATGACCAATAGACTAATGAACAATTGAACCAATGAACCAACCATGATAAAAAATTACTTTAAAACCACCATGCGCAGCCTGTTAAAAAACAGAGCCTACAGCTTTTTGAATATTGCCGGCTTAGCCATCGGCATTGCCTGTGCGTCGCTGATATTTTTATGGGTGCAGGATGAAGTGACCTACAATCATAACTTCAGCAAACGAGACAAACTATACACCATTTACGAAAACCAAACTTACGAAGGTAAAGTAAGTACTTTTCATGCTACGCCGGGCCCTATGGCAAAAGCTATAAAAGCCGAAATACCCGGTATAAAAAATACGGCACGGTTATCAGGTAACGGTGATCAGTTGTTTGCTTTAGGGGATAAAATAATTACCGAAAAAGGCACTTATGCTGATCCCGAAATATTCCCAATGCTTGGCTTGCCATTTACCAGGGGCGAAGCAGCAAATGCCTTTTTGCAGTTACATTCGGTTGTGATCAATGAAACAATGGCAAAAAAGTTTTTTGGGGATGCTGATCCGCTCGGCAAAACATTAAAGGTTAATAACCAACAGGATTTCATCGTCACCGGCGTTTTTAAAGACCTGCCCAAGAATTCCACTTTTCAGTTTCAATGGCTGTCGCCAATGGCTAATGTTGACCATAAACAACCCTGGATGAATATGTGGGGCGCAAATTGGGCACGTGCTTATGTAGAATTAGATCCATCAGCCAATCTTGCTTCAATTAATCAGAAATTGAGCCATTATATAGCCTCTAAAACAAATAATAAAAACACTACGGTTTGCTTCTTATTTTCGATGAACGACTGGAATCTGCATGATAACTTTGTTAATGGAAAAATGGATGGTGGCAAAATCCAATACGTAAAGCTTTTCTCACTTATTGCCTGGATTATTTTATTAATTGCCTGTATTAATTTTATGAATCTTGCAACTGCAAGATCCGAGCAACGTGCCAAGGAAGTTGGTGTGCGTAAGGTGATGGGGGCGGGCAAGGGCAAATTGGTAGGCCAGTTTATTGGTGAGGCCGTGATAATGTCATTTGTAGCGGTATTAGTAGCCTTGGGGCTAATTTATTTGGTTATGCCGGCATTTAATAACCTTGTTCAAAAAGAATTAGCTGTTAATATATTTGATCCTTCGCATCTTGCCTACTTAATTTTAATAGGATCTGTTACTGGCTTGTTAGCAGGCAGTTATCCGGCATTTTATCTATCATCATTTAATCCGATAGCAGTTCTTAAAAATATAAAAATAAAATCAAGCTCAGGTTCGGGTTTTATCAGGCAGAGTTTGGTGGTGATCCAATTTTCCGTATCCATAATATTGATCATCGGTACGGTGATCATCTATCAACAAATTCAACATGTAAAGAATAGGGAATTGGGTTATAATAAGAATAATCTCATTTATATTAATCTGCAAGGCAAACAAGCCGACAACTTTACCAGCGTATATCATGATCTAAAACAAACCGGTGTTGTTGCAGATGCTGCGTTGAGTGATAACAAAGTACTTGAGATAGGCAGCAATACTGATAACTACTCATGGGACGGAAAAGATGCATCAAAAAACCCGTTGATCTCGTGGCAAAACGTAAGTGCGCAATTTGTTCCAACAATGGGTATGAAACTGACCGCCGGACGCAATTTTTATACTAATGCAGCATTAGATAGTAATAACGTAATCATCAACGAAACTTTTGCCAAACAAATGGGCAAAGAGGGCCACGTAGGCGGGATCATCAGAGACGGGGGCAAAAAAGCATTTCAAATTATTGGAATACTAAAAGACTATTTATATAATGATATGTACAGCAGTGCTTCGCCGCTTTTGTTATACAATCACCCAGCGGGAACCAATGTCTTAACTATCCGTTTTAATGAAGGCGTTAATTTGCAGGATGCTTTAATAAAGGCAGGTGGTGTTATAAAGGTTGATAATCCCGGTTACGCTTTTGAAAACCAGTTTATAGATGACGATTTTAACCAACTCTTCCAAACAGAAACGCTTACCGGCAACCTTGCCGGCGTTTTTGCTTCACTGGCTATATTTATATCATGTTTAGGATTATTCGGGTTGGCTGCCTACACCGCAGAGCGCAGAATTAAAGAAATAGGTATCAGAAAGGTGCTCGGCGCGTCAGTTTCGGGTTTGGCAGGTTTGCTATCAAAAGATTTTTTACGATTGGTGGGTTTGTCATGCATTATTGCGTTCCCAATTGCGTGGTGGGCCATTAATAACTGGCTGCAAAGCTATCAATATAGAATAAGTATTAACTGGTGGGTATTTGTAGTAGCAGGCGTTTTAGCTATGGTAATTGCACTTGCAACGGTAAGTTTTCAGGCCATAAAGGCTGCATTAACCAATCCAGTTAAAAGTTTAAGAAGTGAGTAAATTATTGTGATTAGAGGTTAGAGATAAGAAATTAGGAGAAAAAATGACTGATCACAATTCCACCAATGAACAATTGAACCAATGAACACTTAGACCAACCATGATAAAGAATTATTTAAAAACAGCCTGGCGTAACATTGTAAACAATAAAGTTTATAGCGCCATTAACATTTTAGGATTGGCTGCAGGTATGGCTGTGGCACTCATTATTGCATTATGGGTATTTAATGAGTATTCGTATGATAAGTTCTTTCCCAATTACAAACAATTGTATCAGGTCGAGCTTAATTTTACCAGTCAACATGACGGAGAGCATACTCAAGCTACCTTGGCTATTCCGTTGGCCGACGTATTAAGGAAAGATATACCGGGGATAAAACGTGTTGCCGAAGCCGATTATTTAGGCTGGATGAATCATGACCTTTTGGTGGGGACAAAGAAACTATATTTGGGTGGCGGCGCCGCACATCCTGATTTTTTAAAAATGTTTCAGTATCCTTTTATTAAAGGAAACGCGCGATCGGCTTTATCCGAAACAAATTCAATAGTGCTAACCGAATCAACTGCAAAAGCATTATTTGGCGATGTCGATCCGATGAATAAACTTGTTCGGTTTGATAATAAACAAAGTTTAAAGGTTACGGGCGTCCTTAAAGACATCCCTCAAAATGCTACTTTACAGTTTGCGTATTTAACGCCGTTTAGTTTTAAAGAACAAACGGAGGATTGGATGCGGGGAGCCCGCACCTCGTGGATAAACAACTCATTTACCACTTATGTAGAGCTTCAACCAGGCGTAACTTACGAACAAATTGAACCCCGGATCAGGAACATTGTTTATGATCGCAGCCCACAAATGCGGCGTGCAAAACCAGTAGTAGTTTTGCATTCGCTAAAATACTGGCATTTATACTCCGATTTTAAGAATGGTAAAGAGGTAGGTGGTTTTATTGATTATGTGCGGATGTTCAGCATCATAGGTATATTGGTATTGATAATTGCCTGTATCAACTTTATGAATCTTTCAACCGCCCGGTCCGAGAAACGGGCAAGGGAAGTTGGTGTAAGAAAAGCTATAGGTTCGCAACGTAAAGACCTCATCTTTCAGTTTTTAACCGAATCAATACTGATTACATTTATTGCATTTTTATTCTCTATCTTATTTGTTCAGTTGGCGCTGCCATCATTTAATACCTTAATTGGCGGGGTTATCAGTATTCCTTATGCAAACCCATTGTTTTGGAGTATAATGATATTGTATGTACTATTAACAGGTTTACTGGCGGGAAGTCGGCCTGCGTTTTACTTGTCGTCATTTAACCCGGTGAAAGTTTTGAAAGGATCAATCCAGGTTGGGAAGGCAGCCGCTTTACCGCGAAAAATATTGGTAGTACTTCAGTTTAGCTGTTCAATTGCTTTGATTATCAGCACAGTTATTGTCTATCAGCAAATACAATTTGCTAAAAACAGGCCGACAGGCTATAGCGCCGACAGGTTGATGATGACCGACATGAGCGGCGATTTGAATGCACATTATAGTGCGCTTAAAAACGACCTGTTAGCCAGTGGGTTGGTTAAAAGCGTGTCGTCAGCTTCGAGTCCAGTGACGCAGGTTTACAGTCACCTATCACTCGACAAATGGCCGGGCAAAAATGCCGGAGATGAGTCCGTAAATATTGGTGGTATTTGGGTGTCCGAAAACTATTTTAGAACGCTTGGCATAGCTTTTAAAGAAGGGCATGGCTTCTCCCCAAACGTTAATAATGATACTTCAAACGTTATTTTAAATGAGGCAGCTATCAAACGCATCGGGCTTAAAAATCCTATTAATCAGTTAATTACTTGGAATGGCAATAACCAACCCGTGCGAATTATTGGTGTGGTAAAAGATGTCTTAATGGAATCGCCTTTTACGCCGGTGGCGCCTGCTATTTTTGTTCATAATAACTATGCTAATACCATAATATACCGCTTATCAAAAAATGTGAATACTCACGATGCTATTGAAAAGATCACCAAAATATTTAATACCTATAATCCGGCTTATCCTTATACCTATCAGTTTGTCGATGAGGAATATAATCATAAATTCAATTTAGAAATGTTGGTCGGCAAGCTTGCCGGTGTGTTCTCAGGCTTAGCTATTTTTATATCCTGCTTAGGTTTGTTTGGTTTGGCCGCGTATGTTGCCGAACAACGTACAAAGGAAATAGGAATCCGTAAAGTGCTGGGAGCTTCTATTTCACAGGTTTGGCTCCTTTTATCAGCAGATTTTATATTGTTGGTAACAATAAGCTGCATAATAGCCTCACCTATAGCATTGTATTTTTTACGCAACTGGCTACAGAAATACGAATATCGTATATCTATAGGGCCGGGAGTATTTATCTTTTCGGCGCTTGCAGCACTCATTATTACATTAATAACTATAAGCTTTCAAGCTATAAAAGCGGCTTTAACCAATCCCGTTAAAAGCCTCCGGAGCGAATAAAAGCGCCTTGCGTTGTTTGACCAGTAATTAACAACCAGCGCACCAATGAACAATTGAACTAATGAACTAAATCATGATAAAGAATTACATTAAAACCGCCTGGCGAAATTTGATGCGTAACAAAAGCTACGCTGCCATTAACATTGTTGGTTTGGCAATAGGTATAGCGGCCTGCATGCTTATTTTCCTTATTATTCAGTTTGAAACCAGCTTTGATAATTTCCACCCCAAAAAGGATCATATCTATCGTGTTGTTACCGCGTTTAATTCGCCCGGCGGCGTACATCTGAGTAGTGGCGTGCCGCTGCCAATTGCTGATGGCCTGAGGATAGACTTTCCACAATTAAAAGAAGTTGCCGCTATTTTGCAGAACGACGGGAGTCATTATAGCGTTGGTAACAACAGCAATGGTCAAACTGTTAAAAAATTCAAGGAAGATCAGGCTTACTATGCCGAGCCCCAATTTTTTAATGTTTTTAATTTTGGCTGGCTTGCCGGCGATAAGAAAACGGCACTATCTGAGCCCAACACAGTTGTTTTAGCCCAGGAAGAGGCCGAGAAGTTTTTTGGAGACTGGCATAACGCAATAGGAAAAACGATCAGGTACGAAAACAAAACCGATCTGAAAGTAACCGGTATTTTAAAAAACTCACCGCCAAATACCGACTTCCCCATTAAGCTGGTGGTTTCGTACGCAACGTTAAAAGAAAAAGGGAGCGATCATTACGGTAACATACACGATTGGGTAAGCACCTTTGGCGATCATTATTGCTTTGTGGTATTGCCTGATAACGCAAGTGTAGGTCAATTTAATAAAAACCTTATTGCATTTGTAAAAAAACATAAACCAGTAGAATACATTAAAGATGGTCTTCAGTTACAGGCGCTGAAGGATATGCATTATAATACTGAAGTTAATATTTTCAGCTATCATCCTTTTAGCAAGCAATTGATTAATGCGCTCAGCCTTATAGGACTATTTTTATTAATTATTGCTTGCGTTAACTTCGTTAATCTGGCCACGGCACAGGCCGTTAACAGATCAAAAGAAGTAGGTATTCGTAAAGTGTTGGGAAGCAGCCGTTCTCAATTAGTACTTCAATTTATAAGCGAAACATTGATCATTACGGTATTTGCCGTTGTTTTGGCGATTGGTATTGCTGAATTAACGCTGCCAATGCTAAACAAGTTACTGGAAATAAAATTAAGCACCTCATTTTTGGCTGACCCCGTGCTGTTGCTGTTTTTATTGGGTGTGATTATCAGTGTAACACTGCTTTCCGGTGGTTATCCGGCCATAGTACTTTCGGGTTTTAGTCCTATTGCCGCGCTTAAAAACAAAGTTGCTGCCGGGCGTAACAGCGGAATCTCGTTGAGGCGGGCATTGGTAGTGCTTCAGTTTTGCATAGCTCAGGTATTAGTAATAGGCACGTTGGTTATTATTTACCAGATGGATTTCTTTAGAAATAAATCACTTGGGTTTGACAAAGAGGCCATTCTTACCGTGCCCTTTCCGGGCGATAGCGTTAGCAAAACAAAGCTTGATGCCCTGCGTAATCAGCTTTTACAGCAACCTGGCGTAAAGGATGTGAGTTATAGTTTCACAAGCCCATCAGACAATAGCGGGTGGACGAGCGATTTCAAATTCAATAATTCCACAAAACGGACAGATTTTGGGGCGAGCTTAAAATGGGCCGATGCTTCTTATTTTAACCTGTATAAGCTGCAATTTGTAGCGGGGCAACCCTATGCGAAATCTGATACAGTTCATGGCTATGTAGTTAACGAAACATTAGTTAAAAAACTTGGTATTCGTAATCCTAAAGATGCTGTAGGAAAATACATTAAACTATGGGACGATAAGAACAAATATGCACCTATTGTAGGTGTAGTGAAGGATTTTAACATTGGCTCGCTGAAAGACGCTATCCCACCAGTATTAATGAGCTCGTGGAAAGATGTTTACCAGGTGATCAACATAAAAATTCAACCTGCAAACATTACCCAAACGCTGTCCTCCGTCGAGAAATTATGGAATAATACATTCCCTAATGGTTTGTATGAATACCAGTTCCTGGACGGTAAAATTGCTGATTTTTATAAAACCGAGAATCAGCTGTCGGCTTTATATAAAATATTCGCAGGTATAGCCATCTTTATATCCTGTTTGGGCCTATATGGGTTAGTATCTTTTATGGCTGTACAACGTACCAAAGAAGTCGGTATCCGTAAAACATTAGGTGCATCAGTAAGTCATATTGTTTATTTGTTCTCCAAAGAATTTACCATACTTATTTTAATTGCTTTTGCAATTTCGGCTCCTTTGGGCTGGTATTTTATGCAAAAGTGGCTACAGGATTTTACTTATAAAATAACACTGGGGCCGCAAATATTCGTACTGGCAATTATAGTATCTGTAATAATTGCATGGTTAACTGTTGGCTATAAAGCCATAAGAGCTGCATTGGCAAACCCGGTAACGAGTTTGCGAAGTGAGTAGATAATAGTGATTAGAGGTTTGAGATTGGGGGATGGTTGCCTCCAATTATTGGCTACCATTCCACCAATGAACTGATAAACAATTGAACTAATAAACCAACATGATAAAGAACTATTTAAAGATCGCCTGGCGTAATATCTGGAAGAATAAAGTTTTTTCAGCTATTAATATTATCGGCTTATCTGTAGGGATGGCTGCCTGCATTGTTATTATGCTTTTCGTATCGTATGAAAAGAGTTTTGATAATTTTCATACCAAAAACATTTATAAGCTGGATGAAGTTCAGAAATTTCCGGGGATGGTGTCTTCTCAAAAGGTTGGGCTTTCCATGTTCCCTATGGGGCCTGCTTTAAGAGCGGAGTTTCCAGAGATTAAAAACTTTACGAGGATAAGGTGGATGGAAAAATTTCAATTGACTTATCAGGACAAAAAGGTATTCGTACCCCAGGTCTTTTTTGTTGATACCACATTCCTTAACATTTTCGATTTTAAACTGATAAAAGGTGACAGGGTCACCGCTTTGTTAAAACCACATAGTGTTTTACTTACCGAGGAAACCGCTAAGAAAATGTTTGGCGATCAGGACCCTATAGGGAAAACAATAACCCATTATGGTGATGATACGGTTTCTTATGCAGTAACCGGGATAGTTGCCAATCCACCCAAAAACTCGCAATTGCAATTTGATGGTTTATTTTCATTCAATACTATTTTTAAACCATGGATGTTTAAAAATTGGGGAGGTAACTGGCTAGATACTTACTTTGAGTTTGCTCCAGGTACCAACGTAAGTGCATTGGAGAAAAAAATGCCTGCTTTTTTAAAGAAGCATCTCAGCGGCGATAACTGGAAACATTACGAACTATTTTATTTACCTCTTAAAGATGTTCATGCCAACTCGGCCGATATTGGATTGGATTATCTGAACTTTCAGAAATTCGATAAAAACTTAACCAACTTATTTGCTGCAATTGCACTCATTGTATTAGTAATTGCCTGCATCAATTTCATTAATCTTTCAACTGCAAGATCTGCTGAACGTGCAAAGGAGGTTGGTATTCGTAAATCAATCGGAGCGTATCGTTTCCAATTGGCTATACAGTTTTTAGGTGAAACCGTTATGCTATCGCTCATAGCATTGGTTTTTGCAGTTGTACTGGTAGAAATAGCGCTGCCTTACATCAATACGCTTAGTCAACGTGAACTTAGTTTGCCCGTTTTTAGTCATTTCGGAGCAACGACCTTAATTATTTTATGTACGGTAATAGTTGGTTTAATATCAGGCATTTATCCGGCGGTTTATTTATCATCCTTTAACCCGGTAAAAGTTTTAAAAGGGTCTGTTCAAACAGGTAAAAATAAGGGTTCATTAAGGAATATCCTTGTTATTGGTCAGTTTACCAGTGCTATCTTTCTGATGATAGCTACTGTATTCGTAGTAAAGCAATTAAGGTTTATGCAGCATAAAGATCCCGGATTTAACAGGGATCAAATAGTAACTATTCCGTTAAACATGGTTAGTGCTGCTAAATATCAACTTTTAAAGAAGGAATTATTAAACAATTCATCTATACAAGGAGTAACGGCGTCAGTGGATAATTTAGGGAGCCATTTGGATCAATCAGGAATAGAATTCCATCCTGCAGACGGTCCGAAAAGACAATTAACAGCTACTAATTTAATTGTCGATCCCGACTATCTGAGTTTGTATAAAATGAAAATGGTGGCCGGTAAAAACTTTTCGGGGGAGAAGGAACAAGATGGACGGGAATATATCATTAATGAAACACTTGCCAAAGAATTGCTAAAAGGTGACAGGAGTAAACCACTATCGTCCCTTTTAGGGTTACGCTTTGGATACGACTCGCTGGGGACGATAAAGGGAATTGTTAAAGATTTCAACTTTAACTCTTTACATTATAAAATTGAGACGCTATTTATGCTGACTGATAACAAAGATGGATATAATATCATGTCGGTTAAAATAAACGGAGGCAGCGTAAACCAGGCGCTTGATTTTATTAAAACAACATGGAAAGGTACCTTCCCTGAATTACCTTTTGAATACCAATTTCTTGATGATCATTTCAACGAGGTTTACCAGGTTGATAACCAGGTAAGTGAAATTGTCGGTATCCTGGCTGGGCTTATCATACTAATTTCGTGCCTCGGTTTATTTGGCTTGGCTTCTTATTCAGCGGAAAAAAGAATAAAAGAGATAGGGGTGCGTAAGGTACTGGGAGCGTCCGTTCAGAATATTGTTTTAATGCTCTCCGGAAGCTTTTTGAGGCTGGTTTTAATAGCTAACTTATTTGCATGGCCAATAGCCTGGTTTGCTACACACAATGGCTGCAGGATTTTGCGTATCGCATCAATATACAATGGTGGATATTTGTTATAGCAGGTGTCACTTCCATTTTAATAGCCTTTTTTACAGTAAGTTTTCAATCTATTAAAGCGGCGATAGTAAATCCGGTAGAAAGTTTAAGAAGCGAATAATTAAGTGTCGCCAGAAATTCAAAATCCTAAGTCCTAAGCTTTGTTTGGCTTAATACTTAGGATTTTTAGCTTAAGACTCCCGGATCAAATTGTATCATTACCGTACGCATCATGTTACATAAGCGGACAGTAATTGATATAGGTTTATTGTATAAGTAATTGATATATAATACTTTAACACTTTGGTATATTATTGATGCTTTAGTGCCAAAATGATGGGGTACTGATGGTTGATTAAAATACTTATTTAATAAATTAGCAATCAAATCAATATCATCATAAATTAACAATTTACTAATTACACAACATGTTATCACTACAGCATATTTCAAAATATTACCAGGTAGGCGGCAATAAGAATTTTGTATTGAACGATATTAGCCTTGATATAGATCAAGGCGAATTTATTTCTATAATGGGACCTTCCGGCTCTGGCAAATCAACCCTGCTAAATATTATCGGCATGCTCGATGAACCATCCGAAGGATACCACTATTTTGTTGATAATGCAGTACATCAGCTTAAAGAAAAACAACGTTCGGCTTTGTATAAGCAATATATTGGTTTTGTTTTTCAGGCCTACCACTTAATTGATGAACTTACTGTTTATGAAAATATTGAAACACCACTAATTTATCAGGACTATAAAAGTGCTGAACGTAAAGCTATGGTTGCAGATATGCTTGACCGCTTTCAGATAGTTGGGAAAAAAGGTCTTTTTCCGGCCCAGTTATCCGGCGGTCAGCAGCAACTGGTAGGTATTGCAAGAGCCTTGATTGGCAAACCTAAGTTATTGCTGGCCGATGAGCCTACCGGTAACTTAAACTCTAAGCAAGGCGAAGAAATTATGGAACTTTTCCGCAAGCTGAATAAGGAAGATGGCGTTACCATTATACAAGTAACCCACTCCGAAAAAAATGCCGAATACGGATCACGTGTTATTAATCTTTTGGACGGTAAAATTGAATCCTCAAGAAAATTCTGATATACAAACAATAGTTTACAATGCGATTTATTAAATACTTTTTAACTCTACTTTTTTTAGCCTGTAGCATATTGGTTCAGGCACAGCAAGACACCATACTTACGCTGCAGCAATGCCTTGATATTGCTATAAAGAACAATCTGAATGTTAAACAAACCGGCCTTACAATGGATCAGGACCGGATAGCTTTTAACCAAACCAAAGAGAATCTTTTGCCATCTATAACAGGTGCTGTGAGTCGTCAACTTAGTCAGGGGCGTGGTATTAACCCTGTAACCAATACTTATGTAAACCAATCATTAACTTCCGACAATTATGGTTTAAACGCAAGTTTGACCCTGTTTAACGGATTGGCGATGCAAAATGCTATAAAACAATCGTCATTGGCTTATCAGGCCGGTAAGATGGATTTTCAACAAGCAAAAGACCTGGTAACTATAAGTGTTATTACAGTTTACTTATCCGTTTTGGATGCTGAAGAATTACTGGGGCAGAGCAAAACGCAACTCGCCGGTGCGCAGGAGAACGTAAATAAATCAGAAATACTTGAAAAAGACGGCGCTAACAAAGTTGCGTCAGACTTGACCGATTTTAGAGGAGCTCTTGCAGGCAGCGAAGTAGCTGTTGTAAATGCTCAGAATAGTTTGGATGCTGCAAAGCTGGGCCTTTTTCAATTAATGAATATATCTTACAATAAAAATACGGAGCTACAGCCGTTAAACGCGCAAGACCTTACAGGGAATTATGGCGTAAATCCGGATTCTGTTTATCAAACAGCCTTGCAACAACTGGCTATTGTAAAGGCGGCAACCTTAAGGCGCGAAAGTGCTGAAAAAGGTGTAAAAGTTGCGAAAGGGCAATTATTACCAACATTAGCAGTTAACGGTGGAATAACCACTAACTACTCAAGTGCGGGTCAAAAATCGATATTTATTGATTCAACTGCTGTGCCTGTTGGTTATATCAACACCCCAACTGGTAAACAATCAGTATTTGCATATCAGGCTAATTATTCTAATCAAAATATAAGCTATGCAGATCAGTTTAAAAATAATTACGGCACGGCAGTAACCCTGGGCTTAAACATTCCAATTTTTGTTAATCATTTTAGGAGAAACCAGGTAGCCCTTGCCAAAATTAACCTGCAAATGCAGCAAAACATTGAGGATAATACCAAAATACAGTTAAAACAGAATGTTGAACAGGCCTGGTATAATATGGCTGCCGCTTATAAAAGATACAAGGTTACCGATGATCAGGTTAAGGCATATACCGAAAGTTATCGGATCTCAAAGATTCGTTTAGACGCCGGAGTAATAACCTCTGTTGATTTTATTATTGCAAAAAATAATTTAGATGCAGCCAATCTGAATTTGATTAGCGCCCGGTACGATTATTTCATTTACAGTAAAATTTTAGACTACTACCAAGGGAAACTATCATTTTAATTTCATCTTAAACTATTAATTTGTATCCGGTTTACACTTATAACCTCTTATAAGTTAAGCCGGATATTTTTTTACTATGTTTAAACTAATTTATTTGACAAATGAAAAATGCAATAATTACTTTAATAATTTTCGCAGCCAGCTTTAGGGTTGCTTCGGCGCAGATTTTGCCTACATTTCAATTAGGTATTAAAGGCGGGGTAGATATGACATCCATTATTTTTGATAATTCGGCTTTTAGTTCCAATAACAGAGCCGGTTATTTAGGGGGTGTTTGGGCAAGGTTTGGGGCTTTGGGATTTAACTTTCAGCCTGAAGTTTATTTAACATCTAAAAACGTCGACCTGTATAACAATGGCTCCGAAACAAAGGCGCAATTTACCAGCATTGACGTGCCTCTGCTTTTTGGCGGTAAAATTGGAGCATTCGGCTTTGGGGCACGTTTTTATACCGGTCCGTTAGTATCTTTCGCTATAAATAAAGATCAAAGTTTTAGCGGAGCACTTAACAAATTCACCTCGCTCGATTACCAGGATCAAAATTTTGCATGGCAATTCGGTTTAGGATTAGATATCAAGAAGATATCAATAGATCTCCGCTACGAAGCCGGTATCACCAAGCAAAGCTATGATAATGATCATACCAGAATTAGCCTGTTCAGCTTAGCTTTAGCGGTTCCTCTGGTTAAATTGTAAAAAGCCAATATCAACCTAAACATATATTAAGTAAGAAGCCTGCCTTTGAAACGAGGGCCGGCTTTTGTTTTTTATGCTTTTAAGCAAATACACCACTGATTGCTCGTATTGTATCGCATTTTATTGGCTATATTGTAAATTTAGTATTATACAAATCATAGCTGCTCCTTATATCTTTATGCACCGATTCTATCAGATTTAAAGCATCTATCTATACTATTAATAAAATGACTATTAAATATTCCTTTTGCATTATAAAAAATATAAGCTGCCTATTGGTAATTGCCATAGCGCTAAGCGTTAAACCTTTATTCGCACAAGGATCCAATATTGACAGTACCGAACATATCAGGTTAAACCAGGTTGGTTTTTATCCAGATGCTCCCAAAATAGCCATTGTTCTAAAAGGCAGAGGAAACAATACTTTTTATGTTGAAACTGTAAACAAAAAGATCGTTTTCAAAGGCACATTAAAGCAGTCTGTAAAACCCGACTTTGCAGGAAACGTAACCTCAATTGCCGATTTTTCTGCTTTCCAACAACCTGGCAGGTATGTTTTGCATGTGGCTGATGTTGGCTACTCATGGCCCTTTGAAATTAATAGGTCAGTACATCGACAGGTTGCTGATGCGTCTATAAAAGCTTATTATTTTATGCGTGCTTCCATCCCTTTAAAAGAAAAATACGCCGGGAAATGGCATAGGGCAGAAGGGCACCCAGATACCGTTGTTTTGATTCATCCTTCGGCAGCATCAGATACACGTTTGGCCGGTACCGTAATTTCTTCACCGGGTGGCTGGTATGATGCTGGTGATTATAACAAATACATTGTTAATAGCGGAATTAGCACAAGTACATTGCTGTCGTTGTATGAGGATTTTCCGGATTATTTGAAAACTGTTAAGCTCAACATTCCGGAGAGTGGGAACAACATCCCAGATGTATTGAATGAAGCATTATGGAACCTGCGCTGGATGCTGACCATGCAAGACCCAAATGACGGTGGTGTGTATCATAAACTTACCAACGCTGCATTTGACAAATTTATA
>OLKV01000213.1_pt1 | contig 45498 bp, 43 predicted proteins | sample 1604391 | NCBI WGS metagenome assembly OLKV01 (sample SAMEA104055711, study PRJEB20765) | soil metagenome | isolation source: soil | reverse complement strand
ATATGCACTTGTAGCTCAATTGGATAGAGCACCTGACTACGGATCAGGAGGTTAGGGGTTCGACTCCCTTCAAGTGCACTTATATCAAGTCGAAAGTCTTGAGTCGAAAGTCAGAGGTTTATTTTTACAAATTCAACTTCCAGACTTAAAACTAAAGATTGATGACTAAAGACTAATAAGCCTTTCTGTATTGTACCGAAAGGCTTTTAATTTAATCAGGGCATGCTAAATCTGGTATTGTTTGGTCCTCCCGGAGCCGGGAAAGGTACCCAGTCACAAAAGCTTATTGAAAAGTATGGATTGATCCATCTTTCAACGGGCGATCTTTTAAGAAGCGAAATCTCGCAAGGAACAGCATTAGGTTTAGAGGCAAAGAAGTTGATGGATGCTGGTTTATTAGTTCCTGATGAGGTGGTAATCGGTATGATAAGCCATAAGGTTGACGCTAATAAAGCAGCAAAAGGATTTATTTTTGACGGCTTTCCGCGTACGGTTGCACAGGCCGAGGCGTTGGATCAGTTACTATCAAGCAAAAATGCTCCTATATCAGGTATGATTGCACTTGAGGTTAATGATACCGAGCTGGAACAAAGATTATTATTACGTGGTAAAGACTCAGGTCGCCCTGATGATGCTAACCCCGAGGTGATCCGCAAGCGTATAAAAGAATACAATGATAAAACCGCGCCTGTTGCCGGCTTTTATAAAAATCAAAACAAATTTAAAAGCATAAACGGTATCGGTTCGGTTAACGAAATATTTGATACCATAGGCACGCTTATAAATTCATATTGATTTCGGATTTCGAATGTTCTATTTCGGATTTTGATCGAAGTTGAAATACTCCGGAGAAATTAGAAATAAACAATAAATCCGAAATCGAACATCCGAAATCCGAAATAAAAAAAACATGTCCCAAGGTTCAAATTTTGTTGATTATGTGAAGATCTGCTGTCGCTCCGGTCATGGAGGCGCTGGCTCATCTCATTTGCACCGTGATATATTGACGTCGAAAGGCGGTCCTGATGGTGGAGATGGTGGACGTGGTGGTCATGTTATCTTAAAAGGTAATGCCCAGTTATGGACCATGCTACACCTTAAATACCGTAAACATGTAATTGCAGGTGATGGTGATTCTGGTGCAAGCTCATTAAGAAGCGGAAAAACCGGCAGAGACGAAATTTTAGAAGTCCCCTTGGGAACCATAGTTAAAAATTCCGAAACAGGGGAAATTCTTTTCGATATAACCCAGGATGGCGAAACTAAAATATTAACTGCGGGTGGCCGTGGGGGATTAGGTAACTGGCACTTTAAAACATCTACACAGCAAACACCTCGTTTTGCGCAGCCCGGTGAGGATGGAAAAGAAGAATGGAACGTGCTGGAATTAAAAATACTAGCCGATGTTGGTTTAGTAGGCTTCCCTAATGCAGGTAAATCAACCCTCCTTTCGGTAGTATCTGCTGCCAAACCGGAGATTGCCGACTATGCTTTTACTACCATTGTTCCCAATTTAGGAATAGTAGCCTATCGCGGCGGCAAATCATTTGTTATGGCTGATATCCCGGGTATTATTGAAGGTGCATCGCAAGGTAAAGGACTTGGTTTTAGATTTTTGAGACACATCGAACGCAACTCTGTGTTGCTGTTTATGGTTCCGGCTGATACCACCCGCACCATAAATGAAGAATACCAGATTTTACTGCACGAATTAAAAGAATATAACCCCGAACTGATTCATAAGCCACGCGTATTAGCGGTAACCAAAGCCGATATGCTCGATGATGAACTTCAGGCGGAAATGAAAAAGGAACTTCCTGCAGATGTTCCTTCAATCTTTATATCATCAGTAGCTCAAAAAAATATTGATGAGCTAAAGGATATTCTCTGGAGAGAAATTAATAAGAGTTAGTCTATAGTTGATCGAGTAGGATTAGGTTGATTAAGTTAAACCGATTCAATTTCTACCTTTTCATTTTAGCTTCGTACAACACGTAATTGGGGCTCAGCATTGACAGGTTAAAGCCTGTATATCCGGGAAAAGATCTCATAATCATTTTTTCCTTTGGCCCGTTATAGCTCTCGGGCAAAACAATATACAACGGCCCGGCAAAACCTTCGTATCTATAATTGTCAATATCAATTTTCAGATCATCGCCTATTGGCGATAAGGTGATAATACGGTTGTGTAAAATTTCGAGCCCGGTGTCATTACTTACAAAAATAAATACGGCGTTGCGGTTCTCCCTGTCCAGTTTCATAAGGGTGTTGAGCGCTGCCTGATCAATATTGGGTTGCGCAATATCCATAGGCCCTCTTGCGGCTAAGTGGTTTATTTTAAACCCTTTTATCACGTAAAATACGCTTGTTAAAGCAAGTAAAACAAATACCAATCCCGAAAATAATTGATAGCTAAGTTTAAACTTGCTGATTAAATACAGCAACCCGGGTACCATTAAAAGACCTACAATTCTGAAATGCCGTGCCTCATACGATATATTAAGCTGGCGTAAAAATGAGCAGCCAAAAAACAATATGGCAGCAGCATAAAAAACTTTTACAAACAACCCATAATTATTAGTGGGTGCCGTCTTTACAATTTTAAACACTAAAAATATACTAACTACAGCTAACGCTAATATCAGGGTAATGCTTAATGATGGATTGAGCATTGCTTTGCCGGTATGATAAAGTAAGCCATGCATCAAATCGTCTATAGAAAAAACAGATAAAATGGGAGAGGCCACCGGGAAGCCAAAAGTAGCCAGGGTTAATTTGAATCCCTGTGAAACGGATGCTGGCGATTGCCCTTTGGATAAAAAGGTGAAATAAATTAGAGCCAGTGATGCGATAGCCGGTATCCCTATCCAAAATGCGTTTTTTATCCATTCAATTATTCCTGGTTTTAATGAAGAAAACCTGATCCACAAACAGCATAAACCTGCGGCATACATCCAGATAAATGATGATTTAAAAAAGAAGCCTATCCAGCCCGAAAAAAGGATAAACAGCACCATAATTAAGCCCGGTTTTTTTAAAGCAACGCAGCCATATAAAAACCAACCTTCAAAAGCGAAAAGTAAAACCTCGCCGCCGTTATAATAAACATAAGGCACAACAAAAGCTTGCTGACAAACAATAAACAACAGGCTCAGTGCGGATATAATTGGTGTAAAACCGATCTTTTTAAAGAATGTATAAAACCCAACTAAGCCCACCAGTTCAGCAACGGTAATAGTTATGGCTATGGCCTGCCCCATTGTAAAGCTGGTTATTAGCTTAAAAAAATAAGGTACAAGGTATTGCCCCGGACTCCACCATGTTAAAAATTCTTCATAGTTTTGTGATATATCGCTTTGATCTGGCCCGGAAAAAGTATTAAAGCTGCTCCCCAGTTTCATACTGCGCAATACCTGCAAGCCATTAGCCGGATCGGGGAAAACAGCCGGTGGAATAAAAAATAACAGGATTCCCAATACCAGAATGGTAATACCGATAACGGCAAGAATAATTTTGTAAGTGTTGTTTTTTGATGAAAACATTAAATAATTATTGTAGTTTAAATCCGGTTAATCAATGATCCGCTGGCGTATTTTAACCGCCGGATTTCCCTGGTATATAAAATAGGCGTCAAGGTTTTTATTCGCTACCGATCCAGTTGTAAGTACAGCATGCGATGCAGCAATAACGCCGGGGTTTACAATTGCGCCAGCTCCAATCCAAACACCATCCTGCAAAACCACCACTGCTGTAATCAGATCAAACGATTTTTTTTTATAGTTATGATTACCGGTAAGTAAAACAGCTCCCTGTGAGATACACACATTGCTGCCAATGGAAACCGGCACCAGGCAATCTATCCAAACGTTTTCGCCAATCCAGGTGTGGTGGCCAATGGTTAAGTGCCAGGGATACTTAACGTTTACACCCGGCTTTATTGTAACACCAATACCAATTTTTGCGCCAAACAAACGCAGTAAAAATACCCTGAAACCACTTGATGGAATTAAGCTTGTTTTTAAAAATAAGGCGTTTAAATAAAACCACAAAGCCCTTTTTAAAGCGCTGCCGCCAGGATTGAATGGTGAGTTGTTATATATCGACAGATCAGTTTGCTGCATCATTATTTAGCGCATTATCACGCTTAACCCAAAAATACAAGGCAAGCGCAATGGTGAGGTATATAAAAATGTTAAATATGGTATGATGGTTAAGCCCGGTTTTATTACTCTTATTCCAAAATAAGGCAAGTACCACAAAACGAATAATATTTAAAAACTCAATTCCCAGTATCCCGCAAATAAGAAAAATAATTTTGGATTTCCATTTTTTGGGATAGGCCAACACAAATGCCGAAAAAAAGCTGATTACACCTAAACCAAGGCAGGAGTAAATCAATCGAATTTCTCCACGGCCTGCAACCAGCAGGTAATATTCATTTGTAATAGCCGCAAAGCCCAGCCAATTAAGTATTTGTGCGCTGCTTTTGAGCAATAACTGCCGCAACAGGTGGATGTAATTTAAGTTGTCGGTTAAAAAAGCGTTATAGTGGTTGCTGCCCGGTGATGTTATGCTAAAGAAAAACACATTAAAATAATAGAAAATAACGAAGAGCAAAATAAACGTGATGATAAACCGCAATGGGGCATTGTCGCTCCGATTGACGGTTTGTTCTTTGACTTTCTGGCGCTGCATAATTTCATCTATTTTAATATCGACCACCAAGCGAAACCAGAAAGCCTGCAAAAAATGAAATATAACTCCGGTTTGTCCATCCATAACACCCAGTTGAAAAAACATACGATAAATAAAATAGATGGCTGGCCTTACATAGCGCGGCATTTTCCACCATAATTGCTTAAGCCAGGCCGTACGCTCATCAGGTGAGCCCCAGAAATGTGGTTTAAGGGTTTGGGTGCGAAGCTGTAGCATCCTTTCAACTTCTTCCTGCGCTACCAGGTCGCTGTAACGGTCGTGTTTCTTGATCCAGAAACTAATGTTGTTTTCTTTTAAGTTTTCCTCTAAAATATATCCGTCTTTCCAGATCTCCGTTTTACCCGGCACAATAAAACGGTGGTCCATGTTTTCATTCAAATCTGAATAACCAACGCCATACCTGATCATTTTAAGCAGATAAAAAGGCGAATAGCCACCGTGTTTTATCCATTTACCTTTAAAAAAGTTTTTACGATTAAAATAAATGCCATCTGTTTGCTGATGATCTTCATCCTTAAAATTAAGCAGGCGTGTTTTTAGTTCAGCGGTTATAATTTGATCGGCATCGAGACAAATTACCCAGGGTGTTTGAATGTTAAAGTTTTTTAGCGCAAAGTCCCATTGTTTGGGATGATTTTCAAAAGGATGCTGTAGCACAACGGCGCCATGTTTTTCGGCTATAATAAGGGTATTATCAGTACTGCCCGAATCCACGATAAAAACGGGGGCATCAAGGCCCTCCATTGATTGCAGCAAACGGGGTAGGTGTACCTCCTCGTTATAAGTAATAATAATAAATGAATACTGATTATTCAAGATAAACGGGCTTTGATGATCATACTTTTCCAAAAATAAGGAAGCCTGCCACAACCTGTAAAACTTACTATCGTAAAACCTTTATCGGTCAACAGCCTACTAAGTGTTTTTTTCGACCATAATTTAATATGGCCACCAAGCCAAAAGGGGTCCAAATGGCTGTCCCATTTATTAAATATACTGAGCATCAGGTTTTTTAAATATCCGTGATAGGGCGTTGTTATAATGATCTCGCCGTTTGGCTGTAAATTATTCCGGCAAAACTCCATAAAGCTTTCAGGATCATATAAATGCTCAACTACCTCGGTTGATATGATGGTATCAAACAGGATATTTTGTAAGGGCGCCGGCAGCTTATCTGATGATAGGTCCTGCACAAAAAAGCGATCGTTATTGGTCTTTTTTGCAATCACTATTCCCTTTTCTGATGCATCAGTTCCGTAGGCATTGTAGCCTTGTTCTATTAAATAATTAACCAGGTAGCCATTGCCGCAACCAAGGTCAATTATGCATTTGTTTTTTGATTTATCTAACAAACCAAGTAATGGCTTTAACTGATAACCAAGGTTATGAGTCGCTTTGCTATTATGAAAGCCGTAATCCTTATATTCGGTCATCGTTTAATTATTTGATGGTACATATCAATATACTTGTTCACTAAATTATTTTCGTCAAAATCATGATAGATAATACCCGGGGCTGTCCTATTGATTAGCTGCAGATCGTCGGCGCCATTTGCCATGATCTGGTTTATTGCATCGGCTATTGACGCCGGATTTGTTTGGCATATCCAACCCAAATTGTTTTCTTTTACATAGTCTGCCAACCCCACATGTTCGCTAATTAAAACAGGTGTACCTGTACTTAAACTTTCAATTACAACATTACCGAAATTCTCGTCGTGTGATGGCAATACAAAAAGATCGTGATCCTTAAGTATTTCAAATTTATTTTCGTGCTGAAAACCTACCCAGTTAATCTTGTCCGAAACGTTGTAATCAGTTGCTGTCTGTTTCAGATGGTCAATATAATCCTTATTCCCGTCGCCTGCAATGGTAAGGCTGTAAGATCCGGTTATTGCCGGCAATGCTGCGATCAGCAAATCCAAGCCCTTTTTTTCTTCGATCCTTGATAAAAAAAGTAATTTAAAACAGGCAGCAGAGTTATTTTTTAACGCTGAATTGATACCCGGTAGTTTAACAAAGTTTGGAAGAGTGGTAATGCTTTTCGGTTTAATTAGTTCAATAATAGCTTTTTGTTCGTGCGCCGATGTTACATGAAAATGGCATTTATTAAGCATTGGCCCACCTAATAAATTGTGGATGGTTTTTTTAATGCTGATATTCTTATTTTGAAAAGAGTAATTACTCAACGTTCCTCTTGGTGATACTAAAACCGGGATATTGCGCATCAAGGCGATCAGGCACGAAAATAATGAAACCAAATTCCACCAGGCATGAATATGGATCAAATCATAGTCAGCAGCCTCTTGCCACACTTTTTTTAACAATGCAGGCGAAAAATGACTATGATCCTTTGTTATTCTTTTAAAATACGTAACCGGCACATCGTCAACAATTATTGTTTTACCTGGCTTTACAGGCAGCTCGCTTCGGCCATTTGCTGTTGTAGCAAATACCTTAACCGTTACGCCACCCCTTATCAATTGCTCACTGAGCATTGAAACCGACATTGTAGGCCCCCCATAAACAAAGGCCGGTTTATATGCTGCACAGATCTGTAATACTTTCAAATTTGGTGCAATATGTTTCGGGCGCGTAATATTTTGAATATAACAATCATGCTTACAAAGCCCCAAAAAACTGTATTTATCAAAAACTCAAAACTCAGTCCCCGCCACATTATCTGGAACAAACCACTAAAAATAAGCGCAGTGCCTAAAATGTATCCCCCAAATAGCTTCTCGGCTTTGATAGAAATTAACTGGGCAATTGCCCCGTATGCAAACAGGTAAATAAAGATTCCGAATGGACCTGCTGATAAGTAGGCATCCACCACAAATGGAGGTTTGGCAGAAACATCAGAGTTTCTATTAACAACACCAGCATCATAAACCCGCTGCATTATAAGTTCTTCTGTATTTGGCTTTGACGGCCATAATACGCGCGGAACTATGGCTATTGCTGATTGCTTAAGTAATTGAAAACCGTAATAGTTAATGCTGGCGGGTGTTGACTTTACGTAGGTGGTGAACATATCTATTTCGCTTAGCCTATAGGCAAGAAACCCCCAGTTGCTATTATCAGGGTTGCTTGTGTTGAGTGTTGCGTCAAGTGCTACACTTGATGCTTCTTTTGCGTCAGCATCTTCGGCCCAGGCATTTTGCCTGAATATGCGATTATATGTAGGTAAAAAAATAAAAAGCAATACTAAAAAAGGTCCGAATGTAAATGTTACTAATTTTTTATAATTGGGATATAAAAATACGGCCAGTACAAGTGTACTGATAATAATGGGTTCTTTAAAGCCCGATATTAAGGCCTGGTAAAAATTAAATCCATAAAGTACCAAGCACACTGCTGTGTTAAACACTTTCTTTAGCGGAATAGCAAATGCAAGGGCAAGCGTACCTGCTATAAAACTTAAGGCACTAAATTGATTGTAAAATTGGTTAAGCCCCGGAAGATGCAAAAAAAGGATTGATAAAGGAAGCGTAATTAGCGCGCAGTAAAAGAGCAACGTGGCAATACTTTTTATTTCTACATGATATTTTTTCTTGTAGGAATAATCCATAAAGGTTAATATCCCAGAAGCAAAAGCTGCATGAGCGAGGCAATAATACCGCTGACACAGCGCTGTGGTTTTAAGCTGTTCCTGATCAACCAGGTAAAAAGTACCTATTTTATGAAAATCCTCATATCCTAAAACCGAGAAAAAATAAAAAATGGAAGTACAGCACATGTAACCGGCAAATATAATCTGCACCAGAAACAAAGGCCTCATTAGCTGTTCGGCACCCGTACGGTCATCCGGTAAGGGACGCACCCAGCCGGTAAGTGTAATAAAGAAAATGAAAAATGAACCCAGCCATGCAATAAAATAAGATACTATCGGGTCAAGGGAAAATAAAATGGATAATATCCAGGGAATGAATAATACTACAAAACGTTCTAATGAAACAGTTTTACTCATTTTTTACTGATGTACACAAAATAAATTTCCGCCACCTATGCTTTCAACGTTGTTAATCAGCTCACATCCTACTGATGTTATTTGATAAAGCGTATAATTTAAATTAGTTAAAAAGCTATAACAATCTGTTATTTGCTGGCCTGTTGCTTTCCAGTAATCGCTATCATACTCAAAAATGATACGCGGCCGGCATTTTTTGATGGTTGCCTCCAGGCCTCTGATCACCTGAAACTCAAACCCCTCAACATCTATTTTTATCAGGCTAATATGTGTAAGGACCTGTATGTTATCTATTTGATCGGCAACCTTAATCAATACCTGTTCAGTTTTATTACCGGTGCCCTTGTGTTGAATGTTGAAAGTACCCTGATTCCAGTCATCCTCGTTAATATTGATGGAAATTTCGCCGGGCTCATCAGAAAGTGCAAACGGGAACAGTGTAACATTATCCAATCGGTTTAATCCGATGTTTTTTTTAAATTTGTTTTGCAGATAACTAAGCGGTTCAAACGAATACACGTGACCTTCGCGGCCTACGCATTGTGCCATTCTTATACTTTGTAAACCAATATTTGCGCCAATATCAAGGGTGTTATCCCCAGGCCTTAACGATATCCTTATCAGCTTATTTATTTCATCCTCGTAGGTACCGGTACTTAATAATGACCATTCAATGTAATTATCGGCAGTAGTAAAAATTGCCACATCCTCGTGGGTTAGCCATGTTATACCATTTTTTAAGGTCCCTTTAATGCTTTCCGAAGGTTTAAGCCATGCAGACAGCCTTTCTTTTCCGGGTAATTTCCAATTTCGGGTAAAATCTAATTTAATCCTGTCTTTTCTTTTCATTCAGCAATCTGCCTTCAATAGCTTTAGCAATATTAACAAAATTCCAGTCTCTAATTACAATTAGCGACTGTTCTCCGTATCGTAACAATGTTTCTTTATTCTCTGTAAGCTTTTTTAGTTTTAAAATCAGATCAGTAATATCTCCAGCCTTAAAAACATAGCCGTTTGAATTATCGCTAACCAAATCTGCGGCGCACCCAACTTTATCAGACACCAGTATGGCTTTTCCGCATGCCATCGCTTCATTAACTGCCAGCCCCCAGGTTTCGCCAGGGCCTTTTGCCGGAAGGCAAAATAAATCACATGCCTGATAAACAACAGGCATAAGCGATTGGTTAAAGAAATCCATAAAATGGATGTTTGCATTGCCGGCTGCGGTTTCTTTTAGCTGCTGTTCTAATTGCCCGTTGCCAACAAATAATAAATGCAAGTTAACTTGTTTTAACTGCAAAAAGGCATCTAACAACAGCGAAGGGGCCTTTTTTTCTTCGAGCTTCCCTGCAAAGAGAACTAATATTGCATCTGCCGGAATACCTGCTTTATATCGCAATGCATCAGATTCTGTTTTGCGTAAACCGGCAAATCTGTCATTATCTATTGCGTGAGGGGCAAAAGTTAGTTGTTCGTCTTTTAAACCGTATTTTTTAAAATAGGCTTTGTTATTTAGGCCAACATAAAAAGCATGATCCACATTCCGGTACACCCATTTTAAAAGTGCGGTTCTTAGTATAGACTTTGATCTCGGCATGTAGTCGAGCAGGGTTGAGTCCCCACGGAAAAACACTGGTATTTTGTTTTTAAAGTGGCGCAAAACCTTTAAGTGCGACCGATATCCCCACCCATAAACCAGTAAAGCATCGGGCTGCCATTCATTAATCTGATCTATTAAACGGGGGTTCATAATACCATTAAAATAATGTGAACCAACATTTTTTGAAGTATTTACTACCCATTCATAAGGATAGCCATCTAACAGGGGAATATCCCATTCTATTTCTTTATTAAACCCCGGATCATATTTTTTTACCGCATTTTCGCCCCATGTATAAAATACCTTAATAGCCATTTGCTGCCGCTGATGCAGTAATTTAAAAACCGGGGCATAATACTGGATAGGATGAGTAGTAATAATAGCCAGCTTTTTCATTTGGTTGTAAGGTTGCCGATTGATAAAAAAGGTTTCTCTAAAAGATTAAAACTCAATAGCGAAATGGGATATAAAAAAACGGCACTTAAAAAAGTAGCTATAACGGGGGCCATTATCCCGGTAAAAAAAGGCAAATGATCCATTGTGTACTTTGCTACCAATGGATAAACAAGCACATGCAATAAATAAAAGCTGTAGGATATGCGGCCCATTTTTTTAAATAGCTTGTTACCCAAGAGTCCGTTTAACCATTTAGCCGAGGTTATGGATAAATATAAAATACCTGCAAACCCCAAACCCATGAGCGCAAACCCGGATAGTTTGAAAAGATTATAGTAATAAACCGATAAGTTTAATACCGGTTTAGATACTAATGTTCGCCCGCAATAAGTAATAATTATAAAAGCAGCCAGCCAAAGTATTCGGTTTTTAAAATAGTTGTTATTTTTTATAAGCAATCTGGCGGCAATCACACCAAACCCAAACTGGGTGCCGCGAAAAAGAATAGAAGCAGTAAACGCGTCGGTAGTGTTTTTTACGATGAAAACGGACACTATTGCCGCTATAAAAATAACACCGAAAATAACAAAATAGGTTTTTTTAAAACCTATCTTGTTTTGATAAATAAGCAGAAAAGGAATTGTAAAATAGAACTGCCACTCAACAGTTAAAGTCCAAAAATGTGAAGCCACACCATACGACCCTAATATATAATTGAAATAGAACAAGCTATGGACTAAGTTTAATAAACCATAGCCTGTGTAATGATCAACGTATCTGGAAATCAGTATGTAAACAATTGAAGATGCATAAAATGCAGGGGATAATCTGACCCATCGTTTTAATAAAAACCTATAGAAATCGTGATATGAAAATTCACTTTTTATGGCATAAAAATAATACATACAAAATCCACTGATCACAAAAAAAAGATCGACACCGTTTTGGCCTATTGCTAAAAAATTGGCCAGGTCAATTTTGCCAATATAACAACGGGGGTTTCCAAATATGGTCCAGGTATGAATCCATAAAACGCCCATCGCAGCTATAAATCTTAATCCGTCAAGCGTTTGTATTCGTTGCTTCAAAGTGTTTTACGGTTTGGTTAAATAATTCGGTTTGCTCGCCTGCTAAATTTTGGGCGCTGTACTGTTCAAAACTGTTAAGAAGTTTTATGGGTTTAGATATTCCGTTGGCCCACTGTTCAAGTATTTTATAAAAAACAGTAGGTGAGGGTGTGGTAGCCTCATCAAATGTAAATACCATTGCATTTTCAGTGCATTTATTTATTATGGCAACAACGCTGCTATTTTTATTAAAAACGGCCAGCAATGGTTTTTGAGTAAGCAAGTAGGGATATATTTTAGATGCGGTGTACTGCGGGTCATCAGAACCCGGGATAAATAATGCATCAGCCTGTTGCAAGGTTATGAGGTTATTATAGTAACTAATCCTGTCGGTAATTTCAATTACGTTATTTTCTATCCCGTATTGTTTGGCCAGGGGTATTATAGTCGGAATTCCCTCACCCCAAGGCGCATAACTTGTCCCTATGAAATAGAACTTGAGCTTACCAAATACATCAGGCTCATTTTTAAGTCCTTCTTTTAATGCTTCGAATACTGGTTTAATTGCGCTATGCATATCGGCTCCGCCTCGACCTACATATACAATATTCTTAAATCCCGGTAAAAGTATTGATGTAAATTTATACTGATTGCCATCAGCTATTTCAAGATCAGGCGCAAATGAACCGAAGGTAATTGTAGCCGATGGGATATTTTTTATAACCGGATATCGCTTTTTTAAATTATTAATATAATAGTCAGAAACACTTATTAAGCCGTCGGTATGTTTTAAGGCAATTGGCTCCAGGTACTTATTTAACCGATACGAGAACCAATATTTTGGAGGCTGCTGTTCTTTAGGTTTATTCCGGTAATAATCAGAATGCCAGGGGTCTTGCATATCAATTACATAGGGAACCTTAAAACGTTTTTTCCAATACGCCCCTAAAATACATACGGGAAATTGTGTGGTCGAGAAATAGATGAGATCATATTTCTCATTCTTTAGCAACTCATTTACTTTTTGCCGGTAAAACCATAATGAGCGCAAGGCAATATTACCCAATCCTATTTTTTGGGTCCATTTTTTATCAAACGCTTTTACTTTGTGAATTTTAACATCTATAGGTACGCTTTGCACTAATAACTCATCCTTTACCTGGTATGCATATTTTTCATCAACTGTAACTACTGTTGGCTCCCATCCATATTGTTTAAAGTAGGGCAAACTTGTGCGCACGCGTTGCATATCGGCAGCATTGGTAGGCGGAAAGTAAGGCGAAATGATCAGTACTTTTTTCAACGCTCAGTAGCGACTATCCCGGTTAAAAAATCATTTAAAGCATTAACATAAGGTTTCACCTTGAAGGTTGACGCGTTGTCTTCGGTTGCATTTTTTAAGTTGAGTAAATATTCTTTATCAGATAAGGCACTAACCAGCGTTTTTGCAAAGGTTTTTGGGCTGTTATCCGCTGTAACAATCATTTCGTTGTGTAAATGATAACCTCTTTTACCGGCTGGTGTTGTAAGGCAGGGAATACCCCAGTTTATTGCCTGGGCCAGTTTAGTTGATGATCCGCGGGCATACCAAAAAACAGGGTTAAGAAAAACCGACCATGTTTTTATCTGTTCAACAAGCTCCTGATCGCTAATTGGCCCAAGATATTGGATAAAATCATATTGTTTTGCCAATTGTTCGCCAATAGATGCCGGACCCCCGACTAACCGCAGCTTATATTGAAAATTGATAAGCTCTAATTCTTTTGCCAACTGTTTAATTCCAAGCAGGTTGGGGAGGTGATCAAGCGTGCCAACAAAACCGGCATTTGAGGTTGTGGGTTGCCATGTAATAAAACCGGCTTCGAGCAGCCGCGGTAAAAACAGGATGTTGTTGGCACCCAGCCATTGGTTAATAGCAACATCGTGTTCGCTTAGTACTATCACACCATCAAGCATCGATGCAAATAAGTTATGTTCCTTTACCAGCAGCTGCCCTAATTTCCAACGCTGCAAAATAGTTGAGCTGCCGGGTTGTGTGATATCATGCACATAATCGCCACTGTCGCTTCCGTGCGACAGGCCGATGAACTTAACATCGGGCGCCACGTGTTTTTTGAGTGTTGCCGCCCAAAAAGAAAGACTTATCTGGTTAAAGAAAACCAGTTTTATAGCGTGGGAGTTAATGGTTTCAGCTAACTCAATAATATAAGGCGCAATATCATAATGATCGTAAGCATCAATACCGAGCTTTATTTTTATTCTTTTAGCTAAGCTGATGGATGGCTTAACATGAAACTCTTTTACATCATATCCGGCTAATTTAATGTATTTGATATACTCATGAGTGCATAGCTGTACTCCTCCAAATATATCCGAGCTGATGTATTTTTTGTCCGATACGAGTAAAGTGAGATTACTCATAACCCTGTTAATTGTTTGTAAAGCGTTTCATATTGCTTTGCTAAAACAGCAGAACTGAATTTATCCTCCACTGTTTTGCGGCAGTTTTGTCTGCTGATGCTGTTAATGTTTTCGATGCCTTTAATCATCTCGTCGGCCGTGTTACATACAAATCCATTTACGCCGTGGGTTACTACTTCAGATACTGCACCCTTGTTAAAGCCGATAACTGGTGTGCCGCAGGCTAAGGATTCTGCCATTACTATTCCAAAAGGTTCATCCCACAGTACCGGCATTAACATGGCCCGCGCAGTTCTTAAAAGCTCATTTTTTTGAGCATTATTAACAGGGCCGATGTATTTGATCTGATCCTGATCAATAAAGGGTTTTACCTCACGATCAAAATATTGCTGGTGTATTTCTTCTGCCGGGATATTGCCTGCAATAATGAGCTTACTATTTGTTTTTTTTGCCAATTGAATGGCAACACTGGTGCCTTTTTCTTTTTGAATCCTTCCTAAAAACACAAGTGGCGCATCGGAGGCAACACTATCATTAAACTGGTAATCGGTTATATCAACACCGTTATAAATAGTGGTAACATTACAGTAATCCTTTATCTGGCCGGCAATAAAGTTGCTGCATGCAGTAAAGTGCAAAGAATTTGAGCGCGCAATTTTTACCGCTTTTTTAACCTGCGATATGGTGGGCGGAAGCTGATAAGAAACTACTTTTGGAGTTTTTGAAAGCATAAGCAATGCAATATTGTTCATGCGGCCAAAAGTGTGCACCAGATCAAAACCTTGATAGGCGATTTTTGCTGTAAGCCGGTTAATTCTTATGGAATCCCTTAATGAATAATTTGGAGATTCATGATATGGTACCAGCTTGCAGCCGGGCTTCGAATCTTCGTTTGCATACAAAGTTATTTGATGGCCCAGTTTGGTTAACTCCTGTATCAGCATAAATACTATGCGTTCAATACCCCCATATTGCTCAGGCGGAACAGGGATCAGTGGATTTACAATTAAAGCAATTTTCAATTTATTTCGTTTAAAACCTGGTTATAAATTTCAATGTACCTTTCGGCACATATTTCAAGTGTTAAGTTATCCTCAATATACTTACGGGGACTGAAAGATGAATGTAGCGCATTAAATTTTAACAGTTGCGCCTCAAAATCATCAATCCCTGTAAATTTTAAACCACAGCGTTCATCCCAATAAGGAACGGTGCTTACAGGCTCAAATTTTACTTTATGCGGGTAGTAGTAAGGATCTTGCCAATAGCCACCGCGCTCCCATGCCAATATTGGAGTACCTGTTGCCAGTATTTGTTGATAAGCAAACCCCTGCGTCTCGTGTTCACATAAAAAAATAACGCTTTTAGCTTTTTTAAGCTTGCTTATCAATTCGGGGTGACTATAATTGCCATACCTGATAAATTGATAGCGGAGGCCCTGTTTATCCAATAGCTGGCATAGCGGATCTATCAATTCATCATGATATTGATCATGTTTCCACCTGATCTTATCATAAATAAGAAAATCATATTCCGGCGTCTCTTTTATTGTGGGTGACCAAACATCGGTATCAATACCAACCGGCCATACTAAAACTTTATTGCCATAATGCGGCTCAAACATTTTGCGCATCCATTCGCCGGGCACAAGGCAGCGTTTTACATTAGGGTATTTTTTAAACAAATCGGGACATTCAATTGCATGCGAATAGACCCCTGCTCCCAATATAACCGGGTTTCGCCAATTTTTTTCGAATAAAATAAAAGGCATGCCAATTATACACGCTATTTCTTCGGGATGCTTTTTAATGTAGTTGTAATCATTAAAACGGTACGGTACGTTTAATTTATCGAGCCCATTCATTAAACTAATAGCAATCATACCAACTCCTCCCGGTCGTTTTTTGCCTCTTAACATCCTGCGGATAAACCGGCGCGGGTAGCGGTCGAATTTAATCCACCTGTCTGACTCCGGTTCTCCGTAAAAAATATTTAATGGCTTAATAGTCTGATCTTTTTAGTATGCGTCGCAAACTTAACAGTTTCTCGGTTTTAGCAAACCCAAATGTTTTAAATAAGCGATTTAGCGTTAAATTTTCTGTTGGCAAAAAATTGGGGGTTAACTCGTATACCCAATTGTAAATTTCTTCGGCATCCCTTATGTGAGTTTTGGCAACCCAATGGGCCAAATGCCACAAAATAGTGCAGGCCGCATTTTTACGCCGTTGCGTTAATGTTCCCTTAGCTGCCAGTACATTAAAGCATTTTTTGTAAATATTATATCGCGCCAAATAATCGGCACTTTGCCGTAAGGCCGATGGGTTTTGAAGGCGTTCTTTTTGGTGTGTTCGATGAGCAAAGGTCGGTGTTGTGATGTACCCGGTTTTAGGGTAATTCATAGCCACTTCAATTATAAATTGCCTGTCGTCAAGCGCGCCGTATTCCTGCCGGTGCGGCGTTTGTTTAATAAAATCTCTCCGAAACAAGTATGCACTATAGTGCGATGAATCGCACTCGCCAAGCTGTTGTGCCAGAAAATCGTCGCAGACGGTCCAGCCGCTTTCCCTTATAAAAACCTCATCCTCGCCAAACACCTGGTAGCCCGCACAAACCACGTCAAGATCACCTTTTTCTGCTTCACGAAACAATTCATCGGTTGAGTTTGATAATAACCAATCGTCCGAGTCGAGAAACCGGACATATTTTCCGCATGCAACGGCAAAGCCCGCATTTACCGCCCAATCCTTTCCCTGATTATGCTGACGGAGAGCAACCACATTTTTCTGTTGTGATAACCATTCCCATGTTCCATCGGTACTACCATCATCAATAACAATAACCTCCACATTTAATGAAGTCTCCATACAGCTTTTTATTGCTTTGGGCAAACTCCATAAACGATTATACGCCGGAATAATGATGCTTACGTCCATCTTAATCAACTATCCTTTCTGATTTTTTTATCGTCCGGGTTCCAAATACTGAATGGTACAATGGCCTTAATTTATTTTTAATATAATATTGAGTTTCGGCTATTAAAGTAACCTGAAAAAAAGTAAGCCCCTTTGCCACCAATGTTGACCGCTTGTTTTTAAACAAATGTTCAAGTTGTTTTACCTCTTTAATATAAGGCATTATTTGATGATGATGACCCAGAAAATGAACCACAGCAGGTTTTGCTAATGTTAGATGCCAGTTTTTTTGATAATCGGGGTGCGACGGATCATTATACATTTCAACAGCCCCTTTCAACAGGTCAGATTTAATACCGCATTTAAAATTCACAAATTCGGCCATTATGCTGCCATCATCCACAATGGGCGATTGTTGGTTTAGGGCCATAGAAAGCGCCATTAAAACTTCATCGTTAGGGCGGTTTCTTAGCTTTATAAATCCAATTTCATCATACCGTTTTTCGAGTTCACGAGCTTTATTATATACCTTATGGGTAATTTCACTTTTTTCTAAATAGTAAATGCCTCCGTTAAATTTAGGCATACCCGCAATGTTAAACTGCGTACATATATTCCCGATGTCGCCAAACCACTCACCTTTTGAAATACAATCGCCAATCACCGATACACCATGACCTTTAAATTGTTCAAACACAAAATCGAGGTTTCGGTATATCAAACAGTCGCTGTCGATAAACAGTGTTTGACCATCATTAATTAACTTATCCAAATGCAGCTTGGGTGAAAAGCCTTCGCCAACTTCGTCTTTATTAACAATAATCAGCTCAACCCTAGGCTTTATATCGGCGGCAATAAAATCGGGGGTATCGGTAATTATCTGGAATCTAATATCGCTATTGGGATGCCACAAAAAAAACGACCGTGCCAGGTTAACCGCAAAATCAGCATATAGCTTTTTACCCGTTGCCAGCGTAATTATCTGACGCTTAACGGGCATTTTTTTTTGTTACAATATTTAATGCGATGATCCTGAAACATAAGTCATAGATCTCATTATTCCACAATTGCCTGAATGCTAAACTTATAAGCGCTTTTGAGAGTTTTGCCATCATAAAAAGCCTTCTGGCAAATGACGGGGAAGGCACAGCCATCAAGTGTTCTTTCTTTGTTTCGTCAAGCGAGCTGATCATGTGCCAGTTTCTGGGCGTACTTTCTAAATAGCCCTCGTGCGAAATAGAAGTGTGATCTACCGGGTCAATAAGAACATATTTAAGCCCTTGTTCGGCAAGGTAAAATTTAATTAAATCCTCATGCCCCCACTCTTTGTCGCTATACTGTTTTCTTGATTGGTCAAGGTTAGTATATCCATCCCTTACAAACTGTGTTCTGTTAAAACCGGGGTTGGTTGAGAAGCCATTTTTATTTTCGAACAGATTATCATCTACCTTATTTAATTTAAACTCGGCAGTTAAGGGGCCGTACTTACTATAAATAACCTGTGCCCAATCCGGGTGTTTCTTTAGTAAATTTATATAACCGGGCACATCAATTTTGATGTTAAAATTCCAGTCATCCTCCAGCCAAAAGAAATAATCACCTTTTATATTAATCAGCGTGTTTTTTATACTTACTACATAGCCTTTTCTTTGATAGCCATTTATAACCAAATCGGGATTTATATAGGAGATAGCAGATGAATCAATAACACCGTCAATAGCGAGTATTACCTGATCAAATTTATAATCGCATGAAGCTAAAAATGAATCATAAGTTTTTTTAAGAAGATGCTCCCTGTCTGAACAGGTAAATATGACCAGACTAATTTTGTCCATAACGTTTAATTTTTTTAATGTGTTGATGTTATCGCCTTTTTAAATCTAATGGCAAGCGCCTGTGATTTATATATTACAAAGCGGGCGAAGAGAAATTTATAGTAAGCAAATGAGCCCGCTTTTATTGATTGCTGATAAAGCGGCAGTATTTTATTATTGATCAAACTGATCCATTGATCAACGAAAAAGGTATCGGGAAACCGTTCGGCACATTTGACCGATTGCTGGCGATATTTATGAAATAATTCGTTATCGTTCGTCAGATTTAACAATGCTGTTTTAAGTTCGTCATAGGTTTTTACGTCGATATAATCCAGCGAAGTTTGTCGTTCATAAGTGTAGGCAGAATCACTTCCTCCTATAAAAACCACATTTGCCCGCCAGGCATTAATTAATTTGGAAGATGGCTTATTCAAAAATATCTCATCGCCATTGAATGACCGGATGCCAATCACTACGTCAATAACTGAATAATCATTCCATTTGGAAAATGGAGGAATTTGGAACTTGAAGCCATTTTTTTCAATAAATGATTGCCAGTCTTCTGAACGGAGCATGGGCGCCAGGTTAGTCTTATCGCCAAAATAATAAATGTTTTGCGGCGATGAATTAACAGACTTAGATTTTATAATTGACAGTTGATGCCAATGCCGGATAAAAAACGATTGGGGATAAGCAGTAAGAGTTGAATGGTTTTGAAATAAATTAACGTGGCTGTAAGGGTGCCAAACTGCATCGGCAACCATGCAAACCCAAAATTGATTTTTATTGGGCTTTTGAGTAAAGTTTATAGATCCTCTAAAAAAAAAGGTAATTCCGCTTTCAGGAATTACATCGGTTAAATTGCAGTCAAAATGTTCTTTTAACTCTAAATAGGTTCGTAATGTCCATAACAACCAGGTGTTTGTGCCTCCAAGAGCATCTAAAAGGTTTTTGCTTTTAAAACTGAGATCATCCTTAAACTGATAAGGGAAATGATCCTTATCTATAAAAAAGTTTAATATCATCCTTTAATATATTGCCTCAGTTTAAGGTTGATATTTTGCAGCCTTCGAACCATTTTCCACCCGAAGAGTTTTGATACAATTGCTTTGTTACCGGTTACGTAAGGGGTAAACTTAAAGTCTGGAGACATTTCGCGGGCAGCATTTTCTGCAAGCCTCGAAAGATCCTTATACATCGGATAGCAACGTTGTGCCTCTTTCCAAAAAAGCAGGCACAATGCCAGTTTGGCCTCTGGCGCATTTGTTTTTGCTAACAGGTTATCTCTTTTTGAAAATGTACCGGTCAGCATATTTTTAAAAGCCTCATAATTATTTTGACCGCTTAAACTCGTCCGGCTCAAAAATTTACGATAGTAATTTATTGCTTCACTGGCGTATACAATTCCTTCACTGGCCAATAATACCCTGCAAAAATATTCCCCGTCATCATCCGGATTTCGCATGGGATTCCACTCGCCGGCTTTTGTTATAATATGGGCGGGGGTGAGCCATGCATTTGGTTGTATCATGCCTCCATAGCCTGGCCCGATAAGATCACCACCATATAGTTTTGTTAAAAAATCAGCCGGGTTATTTGAAGTTTCATTATACCACTCCTGCACCGGATTTGATAAATACGGATCGGTACCATCGTCAAAGTAAACCGTTGGGCACACCGCTACGTGATTGGGGTTTGATTTTAACTTTAAAACCTGTTCTTCTATTTTATTGGTGCTCAGAAAATCATCGGCATCCATAAATTGGATATACCCGCCCCGGGCAATTTTTAAACCATAATTGCGGGCAACGGCAGCACCCTGATTGGTTTGCCTGAAAAGCTTAACCTTTTCGCTTTCAAATTTCTTGGCTATTTCAAAACTGTTATCGGTTGAGCCGTCATCAATAATAATTAATTCAACGTTTGGCCAGGTTTGTGCCAAAATAGATTTGATACAAAGTTCAATGTAGGGCTCCGCGTTGTATAAAGGAATAATTACCGATACTAATGTTTGCTCTGCCATTAGCCAAATATTTCTGCCCAGCGGTTAACAGCTGAAGTGTGCGCCGGTACCTCGTTATTATTAAACCAGGGTTGTTGTAGCATTTCCCGGTACAGGTTTTCGTTTTCGTCTATTTCAACTATTCGGTCAACCAGCTTTTTATAATTTAACCCGTTAAATTCCCATTTCATTTTTAAATCACGACCGATGGTTTTTAATTTCCTAACGATATGTTGCGGAATAGTTTTATAAACACCCGGCCTAAAATCAACAAAATTCATTTGTGAGTGCTTCTCGAGCCATTGAATGAAGCCGTCATAGCTGGGATTTATAATATCAAAAGCATTCAGGAAACTTTTAGTGTTAAACAGGTTGTGTATGTATGGGTCGCCGCAGTAAATGGGAATGCTATTTTCCAGCATTGCGTCATAAATCTTTTCTGTTTGATAGCCCGGGTATGAATTATTCTCGAACGAGATAGTGAATTTATAGGGCTTTAAAAACTGCCTTTTCCTGTCCCACATATCGCCGCTATAAATACTATCAATAGATGGCATGTTATTCATTGATTTGCCCGGTGCATCTATCTTTTTATATTTTGATAACTCCTTAAAAAAGGCCTCGCGGTAAGGCACCTTATGGCCATAAAGGAAGTTGCAGAATTTAGTTTTTGAGTTTATTATGCTGTCTGTATCAATGTTGTTCTTTACCAGATCATTTGGGTCTAGGTTATGCCATTGAATTTTTTTATATTTCTGATGCTTAATTTCCTCGTCAGCCGGCATGCCGAATGCCCACTCACAAATAGAAAAATCGGGCACTATGTTTTCGCAGAAATATCCGATACGCACATACTTATCACTTTTCGGAGGAAGATCGGCTCCATAAGGGCCAAACATTATAAAATCGGGTTCGTCGCTATCAATAAATTCGTACCGGTCCAAAACATAACTCAGTATTTCCCTTACACTATAATGAAATGCCAGCCCATTTTGAAACTTTATTTTTATTTGCTTTTTACCTGTATGAGGCATTTAGTTCAGAATTGAAAATTGTTTAAATAGCTGTTGTAATTTATTGAGGCTAAGTTCAATGTCGGCGTTGGTTCCGTTGGCATCAGAGTATTCATCAGGCACAGGGCCTTCGCCAACCAAATAGTAATACCGTGCCGATACCTCATTACTGATAGTCCAGTAACAAGGGTTTATCCATCTGGGCGAAAAGAATTCGATAACCTTTGTTTGCGGCTTGCAGAATGCTACGTTAGTAAAGGCGGCGCCATGCGGACCAATAATAATATCGGCATTATAAAATATGGTGGCCTGTTGTGCTATGGTGTAGTTTTCAGATAGCACGGTTTCAAAACCCAGGCGCTCAAGGTAAGTTTCAATCTCGTTGTCATAGATGATCTTTCGCTTACCAGCTCTTTTTAAATAAATTTTGCTTCCAAATGGGCTGCTTTCCTGTTTATTTAAAAAGGAATCTCTCAAAAAACGACAGGCATCGGCAGAAACAACATCAAGTTTTGATGGCAGTGAAGGCACAACGAGGTTTTCGGCGCAGATGTGGTATGTAAAATGGTCATTAGCCCGCGATATTTTTTGTATGTCGATGTTTAATGCAGCCAGTGCCTCATTTTGAAACGGAATATTACGATAGTCAATAATATAATGATCTATATTTTCAATGCCGCAATCCCGTAATAATTTTATCCTGGGCAAAATATCAGCCATCCAATGGTAATACATATCGGCACCTGATGCATTGATCACTGCTGTAGTGCCTTTTAAAACCTGTGGCTTAACAAGTTTAAACTGTTTAAAAATGCTGTGATCCGGTTTCTCAAACTCCCGTGATACATCTTTAAAAAGATAATCATTATCGGTAATTACCGCACCATGGTTGCCCCAAACGCACCAGTTTTTGGCTTCGATAACAAATGTTTTTTGAGGGACATCGTTAAGTAGCTTTTCAAATTTCCAATAAGTGCCTTCACCGATGGTCCGCGGAGCTTCCCTTTTTATTGGTGGATATTCATCAGATTTTAAAATTTTCACAGCGGGTAGTAAGGCAAAACCTATCTCTCCTTTAGGTATCCCAAAACACGCGCGATATATTTTTAATCGCCTCAAAACACCCAGAATACCTTTCCTAAACAATGCTTTCAAATTAAATATCAGGACATCAGGACATCAGGGAGTAATACAACCTGTTTAGTTTTTGCTTAATCCTGCTGCCAATGTATCTTTCCTTTACTATTGCAAAAAGCTTTCCTGAGCGGTCATATTGATGCACAACAGCATAAACTTCGCCCTTACTGTTCACCACTTCGTTTTCTTTATTTAGCCGATAAGGCTGATAGGCCCCCAGTGTTACAACAAAGGGATCATCATTGGTAAAAACCTGCATTTCGGCTGGTTTTACTTCATAAACGTAACCGTTATGAATGCCCTGGTCAAAGGCCCATGGCAGCTCATCACGAAACTCCAGCTTTTTTTGAATATGCTGCAAATATTCCATTATTGGGTTTATTGCGCCAATGGTAAATCCGGCGCAACTTACCACGTTATCAATAATACGATCGGTAAGTTCGGTGCCGTTTGCTGCAGAGCACCACTGATAATTTAACTCAGAATAACGGAAGGTTTGAATAGGGTCTTCCAGAAAAAAATTAATTTTTCCTTCGCTTAACTCACTAAAAGGATCTTTTTGAAAGATGACATCCCTTACATCAGTTAGCATTATATCTTTATACTTACCGGGGTTATCCAGCAAAAACCGCCTGTATAAAACAAAACGATAATTGGAAATAGCCGCATCAGGCAAAATATTTTTAAATGCTTCGGCATATTCGGCCTTATAGGGCCAGGTGGAGTTATAATCAATTAATGTAGCCCCGTTTTTTACCAATGCTTTTCTGGTGGCTTTTGAAACTGTTTCGGACGTGAAAATTACCAGATCGCCTTTAAAACCTATTTCCTTTAATGATTTGAAGAAAGGCTCAACAAAGGGATAATCGTAACTGTGTATTATAGTAAGTATTAAATTGCTCATTGCAACGATTTAAATAAGCTTAGCGTTTGACCGGCTATTTTATTCCAGTCGAAATTTGTTATTGCTTTTTGTCGGGCGTTTAGCGACATGTTTTTTCTTAATTCAGCATTTTGATAAAGCATAATCAAGGCCTCACACAAATCATCCGTATTACCTTTACGGCCTAATATCGACATTGTATTATCCACATAAGTTTTTATTGCCGGCAAATCAGTTGAAATAATTGGCAGCCCGCAGGCCATGGCTTCTAATATCGCATTATTGGCGGTACAATCTTCCAGCGGTATTAAACAGCAGTCGGCCTGTTGATATAGTTTTAAAAGTTGCTGATCGGTAAGGCCGGCATACCAGTTAACGTTTTGTAATGCCATTATATCAATAAGGTATGGCTGCCATACACTCTCTTTATCTGTATAAACAATATCAAATTGAAAGTTTATTGATGACGCCGAAAGCTTTTTAACAACGAGGGCCAGCGTTTCCATGTCTCTTAGGTACCGGCCAGAAAATACAACCCTAAAAAAACTATCAGATCTTTCATTTACGACGTCAGCAGGCTTGTAAAAGTCGATATCCACACCATGCGGTATGCATATCGCTTTGTGGGGAATATGACTATTAAAGTGCGCTTCATCATACTCCGAAAGCGCTATTACCTTATCAGCATTTTTGTACTTTTTAAAAAGCTGTTCATTATCCTGCCACCATGATACGGGCTGATGGTTGGTAATAACCCTAGCCGGTTTAATGGCTTTCCCCAACGCGCCGCCCATCCCGAAGTAAGGCTCGCCATATGTATAATGAATGATATTGTAGTTTCGGGTAAATGCTTTGATCAGTAGTTTAGATTCTACCTCAACCGAGTTAGCATTGTAGAAGCCCGAACTGCTTACAAAATTTGAAGCGGTTTCGAGCACGCGACCTATACCCCGGGGATACATTTTTTTAAAGTTGCCAAAAACGGAATCAACACTAACGGTTTCGGGAAAGTAATTATACAGCGCATCGTAACCGCTAACACTGCTCATGTGTGCAAATCTTTCGCGGAGGGCTAAAACTTTAATCACTGATTGCTTACTCATTTAGCGTGCAAACCGTGTATTACGTAATTGCGACGATAATAACTTTTTAAATGTATTTACCCCGTTATTATGAAAGACCCGTGTAAGTTTTACCAATAAAATAGCCGCTTTTAAAAAGCTTAGCCTGCCATGTATATAATTAAGGTTTTCGTAAAACCAAGGTTCCAAAAGCTGTAAAAGCTTGGTTTTTTTTTCTGGGTATTTTTTTAAAATGTATGTAACAAATTTCAATAAAGCATCTACTTTTTTGTCTTGAAGCCCTCTTACCGAGCTAATATTAATCCCACTCGACCGCCAATAAATTTTTTCGGATTGTATAGTATAGATAAATCCATCGCCCGCGAATTCAATCCATGAAGCATCATCGGAGCAATAGGCCAGCGGGAAGTTCACAAAGCCATTATTCTGAACAAATACATCCTTTTTAAAAATATATTCAACGGCGGCACTTAATGACTTTGACTGCAAGCGGCGAAGTAAAAAATCATAGCCGCTTTCGGAAATGGGGTGAGGGTCCTTAACGCAAATCACATTGCCTTCGGCATCTATCATTTCAATATTAAACCGGTAAACACTGTGTTGTTTGTTTGTTATATCTAATGCATCAAAAAATGCTTGTACACAACCTGCCGACATTATGTCATCATCAGAAAACAGCCAGATCCACTCCTCGTTTGCCAGCTCAACGCTCCTGTTCCAATGTTTTACCAGATTATAACTCCCGGCATTATCATCAAAACGATGATATTGAATATTAAGCTGATCAATATATTTATTGGCGATGGACTTAATATCTTCCTTACTGCCATCATCGCATATATAAACTTTAAAACTTTTATTGGTTTGCGCGGCAATAGATGCTAAGGCAGCATCAAGGTATTTGGTTTTATAAGCAGGGATAACAATAGCAAGCTGTAATTCCATTATATACTTATAACCTGTAAATCAATTTCCGTTATTATCATAGGTGCTAATGAATTTATACAATTGGGGGGCAATTACATTAACATCGTAACTTTTTATCATTTCGGCTACATTTTCGCCCATTTGTTTTATCTGGTTGGGCTGCGCATAGGCTGCGATAATACCATGAGCCATTGCCTCAATATCGCCATAATCAAAAGTGGCTCCGGTATCGGGTGTAATTATTGCGGGTATTCCGCCTGAATTTTTAAAACAGAAAATTGGTTTTTTTAACGCTGCCGCTTCAATGCAAACCAAAGGAAAGGGGTCTTCGCGAGAGGTGAGTATAAAGAGATCAAAAGTCTGGAAATAATTTTGAGGGTCGCGTTTACTACCAGTAAATATTACCTTACTTTTTAAGTTTAGCTTTTCAATTTCATATTCGGCTTGTGCCGCCATCTCTTTGGATTGGTGCCCAACCCAAAGAAACACCATATTATTACCGGGCAGTTTTTTATTTACCAACCAGGCCAGTTGTATAAACAAATCAGACCCTTTTCGCCATCCGGCCTGCCCCGATGCACCAACAATGAAACTTTCTGTAATTCCTAATTCTCGTTTTACCTGTTGCAACTCAATGGTGGTTTTTGCCATGTCGCTCAAGGGTACAAACTCGTTAAATACAGAGACTTTTTGTTTCGGAATATGATGGGCTAAGAGCAAATTATCGGCAACACTTTGGCTCGCCGCAATATAATGATCAATGGCGGCTATATTTTTAGCCTCAAAAGCCTCCGGGAAATATGCCTTAATAGAATACGAAAGCTCGTGTATATGAGCTATTACCGGGCATTTATACATGGCTTTTAGCATAGGCGCCAAATGGGTGGCATCTGCTGTGTTAATATATATGATATCGAATTTTTGACTCCTTAATTTTTTCGGGTAGGGAATATACGATGGCGGGGAGTTAACCAACTTTTTAACTGCTGAAGCTATGCGTAAGCCAACGGAAGAAGATCGCAAACCAGGTCGCCAAAGGTATACATCGCCAAGCTTTTCAAAATCAGTCTGTAAAGGGCCGCCCTGTTTTAACAATATAGTTATATTGCAATCTGTATTCTGTTTTATCCATTTAATAAAATGAAGCAGAACCATAGGTGCCCCCATCAGTGCGGCGTCGTGCAAAACAAAGAGGATCTTTTTATTCAAGCGGTAATTATATATTTTCTGATGATGTATTTAAACACATCGGGATAATAAAAATAGTTGATTAAAAACCTATTCCTTACCAGCCTTAGCCAGTGTTCGGAATTTTCGGCATTGGCTGATTTATTTAAACCATCAAAATAAAAGGTCCCGGCAACGAAGTCTTTTTTTAGGGTTTTACCTTTTGTAAAAGCCCTTAATAAAAACCAATAATCCATGCTATAGTGGTTACTTACCGGGAATGTGCCTACTCTTTTCTGCAGGCCTCTTTTGTACGCGTAAGATACCGGGTTAGCCGGAAAAATGCATGGCCAGTAATTCAATATCTGCCTTAAATTTATTGACGGACTATTAATTGATTTTACGCCTGAATGATTAACCTCAAGATTGGCAACAATCATATCATACTGAGCATTGCTATTAAAAGCCTCAGCATAATAAGTTAAAACGTTTTCGCCCAACTCGTCATCAGCATTTAAATAGATGATGATGTCGCCAGTTGATTTTGCGAAAGCTTTATTCATAGCATCTGATTGTCCTTTATCTGGTTCAGACAACCAATTTAAATGGGGAAATGATTTTAAAATCTCAACTGTATTGTCTGTTGAAGAACCATCAATTATAATATGTTCCCAGTTGGTATATTCTTGTGCAAGCACACTATTAATAGCGCGTTTAATATACCTGGCCGAATTATAAGAAGGAGTGAGGATAGAAAATTTCAAGACAATCTTTTAAATAATAAACTACTTAAAATCACTGACATTATATTGAATGGACCTTATAATTGGGGGTGAAAATGCTTTTTAAAAAAAAGGCCATGAACCGAAGTTTATTAATATTTTTTAGCTGAAGAAAGTACTTTCTTCCAAATGGAATTAAAAAACGCTGTTTTTTGTATGGATAAAACTCTTCAAAAATCTTATTGCTTAAAAAGACTGGAGAATAATGTAGTTGGTAGAAATGCCGATGCTCCGCCATTAATTTGGTGGTCTCCAGATTTTTAAAAGTCATATTCATACCTGTTGCTGATTTATACCAGGTATAAACAGGACGATTTAGATAAAATCCTTTATTGCCTTTTTTTAGAACCCGAATCCAGAAATCGACATCCTGAACAGAGTATGAATATTTTAGCGCATACCCTCCCACACTTTCCCAGGTTGTTTTTTTGCAAGGACTTGTGCCAAGCAATGTCCATTCGGCGGCGAGTTTGCTAATATCTATTTGATTTTGTGTTGTTATTGTGCTACAGTCAATCAGCAGTTTTTCACCGCTTTGAACATTAATTAAGTAATAATTACCGACTATGAAATCTATTTCGGGATGGTTGACAAAAGTTTCATAAACAATATCAAGGGTTGACGGTGGAAAAACATCATCTGCATCCAGCGGCAAAACATAATTTGTTGTGGCATTTTCAAACCCCAGATTCCTGGAATTTGAAAGCCCTTGATTAATAGCGCTATAAATTATTTTGTATCGCGTGAATTTTGCCAGCAAGCGCAATGCTCTGATCGTTATAGGATTAGTTGAACAATCGTCAACTATCAATACTTCCGTTTCCTTGTAAATTTCATTGTTATACAACGAACGCAAAGCCGCGATTATACTCTCGCCTTCATTATAAACACATATAATTACCGACAGCTTAAACATAATTGGGTATCGTGCTTATGATTTTATTACTATACGTTTTTTTTATTTGCTAATAACTTGTTTAATTTCTCTAATTCTTTAATAGCCGTTTCCTTGCGTTTTTCATTTTCCGTTTAAGTATTAGTCCAGCTTTTCTGAAAAATGAGGCCTTTATTACTATTAACCATCCTCTTTTTGCGTCATGGCTTCTTTGTCTTATTTCTGTATAAAAACCGGCTGCCTTTAAATGACTAAGCAATTGTTCAATTGAGTATTCATCTGTTAAGTCCAAATGGAATAACACCAGCATATTTTTTACTCGTTTAAGAACAGAAACAGGCGCTGCCAGCAGGATTTTAAATTCGGCCCCTTCACAATTAAACTTTATAAAATCGCAGCGGTTAATATTATTGGCTTCAAAAAAATTAGAAAGTGTGTCGGTTTCAACTACTTCGCCTTCCGAAGAAAAGCTTTTTACAATACTATGTCCCCAGTTGCCATTTTCAATATCGTAAAATAATGTGGTAGTACCTATGGAATCACTTAGAGCAATCTTTAAGGGTATGATATTTTTAATTTCGTTTTCTGTGACGTTTCTTTGCAGGTAAGTAAATGTATCTAAACAAGGCTCAAATGCATACACGGTGCCCTTTTTTAATTGCTGCGAAACAACCAATGAATAAGTGCCAATATGTGCCCCAATATCAATTATAACATCATCCTCTTTTGGCTGGTATTCCGGAAAACCTTTTTCAAAAATCTGATCATAAAAAGTCTCCTGAATTACCAATTCATCGCTTGTTCCTTCCCGGTAAAATACTTTTAAATTGTTATTTGTTTTATGCTCCATAAATTTTAAAGGAGTTCAATTGACACATTAGGTGAAACAATATCTATTGATTCTGTATAGTCGTTTATTTCGTTTTTAGGGATAGAAATTTTATAAGCATCTTCTATTAGCAATGAGTATGGATGTAAGAGGTCCTCTTTAAACCCAATATCAATTCTTAAATCTCGCGCAACAAAACCAATGTTTTCGATCTTAAACGTTATCGAATTAAAATCCGATGAGATCTTTTTATTATTCATAAGCCGGTGACTCTGCAAAGAAAACAATTTTACGCCTGTACTGGTATGAAAAGATATATCACAGAAACATCCATTGTCAAATTTATTACGTTCCCAGGAAATTTTGATATTTAGCGCGCTTTTATAAATCCACTTATTTTGTGCATTATCAACCCAGGAAGTAATATCTATGCTGTGCTTATTTTTAATAAGATGACTGTCGTTATATAAATGTATGATTTTGTCTATTGTATCATGAGCCCTCATTGTCCCATTGTCCAAGTAAATACCACTTTTGCATAAGGTACTTATTGCACCCATGTTGTGGCTCACAAATAAAATTGTTCTTCCTTCACCCTTGCTTACATCGCCCATTTTTCCGAGGCATTTCTTTTGGAATTCGGCATCGCCAACAGCTAAAACCTCGTCAACAATTAATATTTCTGATTCAAGGTATGCTGCAACGGCAAATGCCAAACGCACATACATGCCTGATGAATATCTTTTTACCGGTGTATCAATATAACGTTCAACTCCCGAAAAGTCAACAATCTCATCAAACTTGCGTTTAATTTCAGTCTTGCGCATGCCTAATATGGCACCATTCAAAAAGATATTTTCTTTACCGGTTAACTCGGGATGAAAGCCTGTGCCCACCTCCAGCAAGCTGGCTATACGTCCTTTTATTTTTACAGATCCTGTGGTTGGTGCAGTAACACGGCTTAATATTTTTAACAATGTACTTTTACCCGCGCCATTCCGGCCAATTATACCCACTGCATCGCCTTGCTCAATCTCAAAGTTAATGTCTTTGAGACTTAATACCACATCGCTCTGCCCTTTTTTACTGCGATCATTTACTTCGCCTATTTTCAGAAAAGGATCTTCTTTGCCACGCATTTTGGCCCAAAAGCGTTCCACGTCCCTTGTAATGGTACCCGTGCCTATTTCACCTAAACGGTATGCCTTTGAAAGATTTTCTACTTTAATAACTTTTGCCATTACACTGTATCTACAAAATTTTTCTCTACCCGGTTAAAAATTACAATACCAAATAATAAAATCAAAATGGTAATGGCTGTTGTTATCCCTAATGAAACCATAGTAAATGTGCCCCGTCCTAAAAAGCCATATCTAAAACATTCTATAATGGAGGTCATGGGGTTATATTCAACCAACCATTCATATTTTGGATATTTTTGTTTAACGGTTGATAAGGGGTAGATCACCGTTGTTAAATACATCATGAGTTGTACGCCAAAAGTAATCAGGAAGCTGAGGTCCCTGTATTTTGTAGTAAGTGCAGAAATGATCATTCCCAAACCTAAACCCAGCATCGCCATTAATAATAATAAAACAGGGAAAGCAAAGATATAAGCGTTGGGGTGAAATGCAGTCCCTTTTACATAGTAAGCAAACATCATTAAAACAAACAGCAGCATTTGCACCGCAAAGCGGATTAAATTAGATACCACAATACTTAGGGGCACAATCAATCGTGGAAAATAAACTTTTTCAAACAAGCTTGAGTTTGCCGTGAACACAGTTGATGTTTTGGTTAGGCAATCTGCAAAATAGTTCCAGGCGGTGATGCCTGCCAGATAGAAAAGTGGTTTAGGCAATCCATCAGCAGATATGTTGGCAATCTTGCCAAATACAAACGTATATATTATAGTAGTAAATAACGGTTGAATAAAAAACCATAGCGGCCCTAATATAGTTTGCTTATAAAGCGACACAAAATCGCGGCGCACTAATAATATCAACAGATCGCGATAATGCCAAACATCTTTTAATTTAAGATCAAGGATATTATTTTCTGCGGTTATCTCCAGATCCCAGCTGTTGTCGTTCACTTCATCCATTAAATATAGCTTTTTCTAATTTGTTCATATAATCAATTGCGTTAAAATTTTCCAGACACCGATGCTGCAGGCTGTGTCTTTTTTCTTCTGTTAACGGTGTTTCCAAACAACCAATTATCGCATTTTCAAGTTCTGCAATATTGTCGGCATTAATGGCTATACCTAATTCACCATTTCTGATGGCATCAACGCTGCCATCGGCATTACCGCATATTACCGGCAGTCCGCATGCAAGTGCTTCAACAAATACTATCCCAAAGCCTTCTTTTTTACTCGGTAAAACAAATATATCTGCCATTAAAAAATAATCAGAAAGCTCGTTTTCAGGTATAAAGCCTGTTAAAATAACCTGATCCTGAACAGCATTGGCAATTATAAGTTTTTTGATTCTTATTTCTTCCTTATCGTCGTATTTACCCGAAAGCACATATTTTATATTGGGAAATTTATGTTTCAGCCTGCCAACAGCTTTTATTACCTGATCATGCCCTTTATACTGCTCCGATGAGGCCAGGCGGGTTAGGGTAAATAATATCCGGTCATCTGCAGCTATTTGATACAGGCTAAGCAGATGTTCTGGCTTTTTAAACCTCTCGGGTAGTTTCATGAAAGGATCAACCGCGTTGTTTAGTACAATGCATTTATCCGGATTGATATGATGCCTTATGGTTATTTCATGTTTTGTAAAATTGCTTACACACATTACCCTATCGCAATGCTTTAAAAATATTTTCTTTACCATTGTTAGAGGCCGCCAAACTTCAATACCATGTGCAATAAGCCAAACGTTACATTTGGGATTTATCGTTTTTATTATTAAACCAATTAGGGCCAAATTAATATGGCTTATTATAACAACATTAGGTTTTTGAGCATTAAATAGCGATTGTAAAACAAAGCCAAAACGATTAGTGCCAAACCCTTTAAAGTTTTGTGCCGGCAGGTATTGAGGCATTAAATCCTGATTTAAATCATAGGCAGACCATAATTTAAAATCCCACTTATTTCGGCGTGCAAGGAGGTGTAATGAATGGGCAAGTGTGCGGGTCATTTTTTGGATGCCCCCCGTTGTGCTAAAGGTTTGTAATGTGAATAAAATTACTTTTTTAGCCATGCAATTGAATTTGATAAAGCGCAAACGCCTTTGACCAGTGCATTTGTCCGTCCTTAAATTTGTTAATATAGCTTTGTGCCACCTTTCCCTTGTACAAATGCTTATTGCTGATTTCGGGGTGTTTACTCATCCATTGCTGTAACGGAAACGTGAAGCCCATTTTTGGCCTGTTCCAGATGGCTTCAGGTAAGATATCTTTAAAACTGTCTATCAGAAGTTTTTTTGGCTGATTTTTGTTAAACCGGATCTCGGGGGAGATACTTTCGGCCAGATGTTGAAAATCTTCATCTAAAAACGGTACCCTTACTTCTAATCCGTGGCTCATGCTCATTACATCAGTATCTCTGAGCAGTTGATTTTGCATGTACAGGTTCTTTTCAAACCAGGAAGCTTTTTCTTCATTGTAAGGACCAAGGTTATTAATTGAATTTTCACTAAATAAAATATTTTCAACGTTGGCGCGATCTGTGTCAAGTATTTTTGCGATGTCGGCAGGTACAAATAAACCGCGCAGCAAAAGATAATCAGCTAAATGATGATCATGAGCCAAAAATGATATTTTCCGAAATCTGTCCGCTTTAAAATAGTTAGCAGCTCCCATTAACCCCGATGGTATTTTATGCAAATATTGAAGATATTTTATCCTGTTAAAAGACGGATATCCTCCAAAAAGTTCATCGGCGCCTATACCCGACAGGACAGCCTTTAAACCATCCATTCGGGTGTATTTGCTTATAAACCATGTGTTTATGCCGTCTGTTGTAGGCATGTCCATATCGTTGGTGATGGTAGGAAAAAACGCTTCGAAATCATCCTGCTTAATTAAATGTGAAAACTTTTCGCCATTAATTTTATTTAAAACAAGATTTTGAAACGAACTTTCATCATAGGCTTTTTCGTTAAAATAAATAGAAATGGTTTTAAGCTCCTGATCTTTTACCTCGTTGGCCAATAAAGATATCAGGCTCGAATCAATGCCACCGCTTAAAAGCACCCCAATTGGCGCGTCGGCAATCAGTTGTTTTTTAATTGCTGCCCTTAAGGTAGCTCTTAAGCTTTCCTTTGCCAAAGAGCTATCTGTTATGTAATTTTTAATTGAGGTTTTTTCCTCATACGAGGCAATATGAAAGGTATTATCTCCATGATTCCATGATAAATAATTTCCTTTCGGGAGGCTGTAAACATTTTTTAATGTTGTGTAGGGCTCTGGTATGTGGCCAAAAGCCAAAAACCTGACGGCCCAATCCGGATCGGTTTCATTGGTGATCTGCGCAATTTTTAAAGCCCTGATTTCGGAGGCGAAGCTTAGCTGTTCGTGCTGTGCAAAATAATATAAAGGTTTTATTCCGGTAGTATCCCGTACCAGGTAAGTTATGGCCTTGCCTTTATCATATAACGCAAAGGCAAACATTCCCTTAATTTTTGCGAAGGCCCTGGTTCCCCAATGTAAATAGGCCACGATGATGACTTCTGTATCCGTGTTGGAGTTAAAGGTTGCGCCTGCCCTTAATAATTCTGTTTTTAATTCGAGGTAGTTATAAATTTCGCCATTAAAAACTATCCAGGCACGCTGATTTACATCAGCCATTGGCTGGTGCCCGTTTTTGCTTAAATCGATGATAGAAAGTCGCCGGTGACCCAAAGCAAGCTTTACGTTCTCATCGTAAAATAAGCCGTCATCATCAGGCCCCCCAAATTTAAGGGCATCACACATTGAAGTGACTTTTTCAATAATTTCGCCCGCCGGTAACCGGTGGGATATCATTCCTGCGATTCTGCACATAGTTGGATAATATTCACAGCTTCGCCCCGTAAGTCACATACTTAAAGTGTAACTTATTATTAGTCAGCGTGTTGTAATTTTCATTATAGCTATATTAAATGGCATTAATACAGAATAAAAAATGCCATTTAATATTTTATATGTATTGTATTTTCAAGTTAAAATCTATCAATAAATGATGCGGCCACGTGCACAATTATTGAATATCCCATATTTTCCAGGCGTAAAGAAAGGTGTTTCTGCGAGCGATAGGAAATGATTTCGCCGCTAAGACCTTTAAGCGGACCGGCTTTAACTATTATTTTCTCTCCGGGCAGTAAATCGTGCTCGGTAATTTCCAACTCATAGGGGCTTGCCATCAGTAATTTGAGGCCCTCAATCTGCTTATCGGGCATTGCCGTAATTTTTCCCGAAAAATAAATAAAGCGGGCTATGCCTTTTGTCATCAACACTTCGGTAAGCTGATGTTCTTTCACGTTTACAAACAGGTACGATTTAATAAAAGGCTCTTCTACCCATTTTTTGCGATCACTCCATTGTTTAAGCTGGCGTTGTAGGGGTAAATAGGTGTCGATGTTTTTATCTACTAAGGCCTGACAAGCTTTTTTTTCGGCCCTTGCATGTGTATAAACCGGATACCATCGATAAATATCTTTATCTGCCTTCGAAATCATAGCCAACCCTATATCGCCTTATTTTTTAAACCAATTCCTAATATTCCACCATTTGTTTTTGTCGTTATCTACATAATATCCCGAACCCTCGTGCCCTATATAATCAGAATAGTAATAGTATTTAGTGCCATAATTATCCCCGGTAAATTTGGTAGTATAATAACGTGAATGTAAAAGATCCTGAACAAAAGCATTTAAAACGATCACTGTATTATTTAAATGATACTCCTGAGCTATGCGCTGCGGAACGGTAGCAGCGTAAAACTTTGATTTGCCTGAACGTATAACAAAAAGATTAATGTCACTTTGCCTTATTAAAGGGATGGCATCAGAAACCAGGCCTATTGGTGCAGTATCAATCATTACTATATCATAACGCGTTTGCAGTTCGGCAATTAACTTTGTCATTTTTTCTGAATGCAAAAGCTCCGAAGGATTGGGCGGAACCGGCCCTGATATGATGAAATCAAGGTTCTTTTGATCAGAGTGACTAATAATATCTTCAAGAACACACTGATTAGCCAGGTAATTACTCAACCCCAGATCATTGGGCACATGGAAGGTTTTATGCAGCTTTGATCTGCGCAAATCAGCTGCAACTAAAATAACCTTTTTATCAATAAGTGCTAAGGTGCTCGATAAATTAACGGCCACAAATGATTTTCCTTCGCCAGCTACTTCTGATGTAATACAAATAACTTTATTCTTTTTTTCGGCCGCAAGGAAATTTAAATTGGTGCGAACAGATCGTACGGATTCGGCAAATATTGATTTGGGCCTGCTTATGGCCAATATTTGAGTACTGAATTCATCAATTTCTTCAGGAAATTTTCGGATAACACCTAAAATGGGTATAGAAGTGAGGCTTTCTATCGTTTCTTTATCGTAAATAAACGGATTTAACACCCTTATTAAAATTATCGCCCCCAGTCCAATTGCCAACCCTAAAATAATCGCAGTGTGATGCATGCTGTTCCTTTCCGGAAAAACCGGGTAATAATTGGGTTGAGCCATATCAATTATCGTAGCACCTGGCATTATTCCGGCACTGCTAATCTGCGCATCTAATTTTCTTTCGGATAAAAATGAATATACCTTATCGTTTATCTCAAAATCGCGCTTTAGACTACCCATATCACGTTCAGCAGTGGGGATCTCAGCAATTTGCTGATTGATTGGCTTTAACAGGTCATTTAGATATTTTATTTTTACCTCAATTAATGCCCGTGTTGCATTTATGTCATTTAAAGCGTTGCTTTTGATTTGCAGTATTTGCTGACTTAAATCCTGTACAGGCTGCGAATTACTGTTATAGGTTTTTAAGTAATAATTTCTTTCGCTAATCAGGCTGTTAAGGCGGGTTATAAAATCAGTTAGTTGCACGCCTGCATTATCTGCTATATTAAAATTCAGGGTTAAGTTGTCTTTTTCTTTTATTACTTCTTGCTTAAGCTGATCAATTTCAATTAAACTCAACTTTAAAGCCGCGATTTGTGATTCAATGTCTTTTGATTTAGCCATGGTTAGATCTACTGCAGAGCTTACATCAATTATTTTTCTATTCTGTTTATACTGTTCAATGGAATTTTCGGATCCTTTAACTTCTTTTGAAAGAAATTCCAATTGACTGTCTATAAATTGGATCATTTGAATAGCGGATTGTGCCCTTTGGGCACGATCGTAGTTCAAATATTCTTTCATAATAGCATTTAAAATATCTGCCGCAAACTGGGGGTTCGAATCAGTCTCCTGTAATGAAATAATATTTGAATTTCTGGCGGCTTCATTGGTGTGGAAACCGCCCCGCACCCGTCCGATAAAATCTTCGGGGGCATTAAGCTTAAATAAGAAAGATGCCGCTTTGGGCAATTCGCCAGGATATTTTATGCTGAACGATGTTGGGCCAATGGTAAAAGGCACATTGTAGTGGCAGGTATTAATTACATTTTTACCCGAATTGCTGTAACTTATACTAAAAGTATGGCTGTTAATTGGGTTAAAAGTAATTAGGTCATGAAAAAAATTCAGACTATCAAACTTTACTAGTTCAACATCAATTGGTTTACGGGGATATAGCTCGCTCGTCCTGTTAAGTACACGGCCTACAACATAAAAGCTAAAGCGATAATCAAGTTCTTTGATAGCACTCAACAAAAGCGGCGTGCTTTGTAATACTATTGTTTCACTCTGGATTTTAGATGAGCTTGACCTATCGCCAACAGAAGGTAAACCCACCAAATCCGGAATTTCAGATTTCTTATCCTCAAACTTCATTGACCCTGCGGTAGCATAAATTTGCGGGGTATACCACAAATAAATATTGGTTACCACCATGCACAAAACAACCGAACCAACAACCCAATACCATCGGCTCAGTAATACTTTTGCAATTTTAAAGTAATCGAGTTCCTGATTTGGTAGTTTATTATGTTGTAACTTTTCGATTTCTTCCATATTATTTATGGCTCAAAGTGAAGATTATCAATGCAGTATTAAACAGCAAAATAAGAGGCTGAAATATTGTCGAAAAGTTTTGCAACTCATTATCGCGTATAGCTCTTTTGTTCTGGGCTATGTATATAATATCGCCGTTTTGAAGTATTGCATTAGGGTCGGTAATTGAATTAATATTGCTCAGGTCAATTTCTGTAACCTTGGGTTTGTTCTGAGTTCCCCTAATAATCTTTATATTAGTTTCGTTAGCATTCTGGGTTAGCCCACCGGCCTGCCCAATCATTTCAACTAAGGTTGTTTTGTCTTTTATTAAAGGGAAATTTCCCTGAGCCCTTATTTCCCCGAGCATTGTTACCTTTAATGTTGTTATTTTTAATTCAATTATAGGATTTTTAAGAAACTTTTGCCGATAAAGACTTTCAATGTACTTCTGGGCCTCAATCCTCGTCAGGCCGGCAACTTTTATGCGGTCTAAGCCGGTAAGCGCAACAGTGCCGTCATTTTCAACCATATAAGTCTCACCCTGGCTAATCATACTTTCGGGCGAATTAGACACGGTACCGGTAGTTGGGTTTAGATCTATAATATTTTTGCTGTTTTGTAGGTTTCTGATCTGTAAAACATCCTGTGCCTGTATCCGGTACTCCGCGGTAGTGTCCGTGCTCTTTTTCATCGATGTATCGGCAAGGGCAGCCTTTTGCTGGAAAAGTGTTTGATACTGCTTACGAAAACATGATGAACAAAGTAAAACTATTGACAGTAGTAAAAGTGGAAAAACTATTGGGCGCATATATACATTTGTTCTACTTCGCATTAAATTTATTAGGTAACGTTGCCAAATTTACATAAATTTACCGCTATAAACATAGCGTATTTTCGTCAGTGCCGGACATTAAAATTTCTTTGATCACCGTTTGTTTTAACGCTGAAAATACAATAGCCCGCTGTATAGAATCAGTTATCAATCAGAACTTTAAGAATATTGAATATATTATTATTGACGGTAAATCAACCGATAACACTGCTAAAATCATAAAAAAGCATGAAAATAATATAAGCATTTTTGTTTCGGAGCCGGATGGCGGTATATATGACGCCATGAACAAGGGCATTAAATTGGCCACAGGGCAGGTTATTGGCATGTTAAATGCCGATGATTTTTTTGCCGATAATTTTGTTTTGAATGATATTGCGAACGCCTTTGCTAACGAAAAGACGGACATTGTTTACGGCGATTTGGATTTCATTGATAATCAAGGAAAAACAATCCGAAAATGGCGCTCGTGCGTATACAAAAATAACATGTTTAATAAGGGTTGGATGCCCCCTCATCCTACTTTTTATTGTAGAAAGAATTTATTTGAAAAATTGGGGTTTTATAGCCTGCACTACGGAACTGCTGCGGATTATGAGCTGATGCTCAGGTTTATACATGCTAATAAAATTACTCCGTTTTATATACAAAAGGTGATGATTAAAATGAACATTGGTGGCGCAAGCAACAAAAGTTATATCAATCGCGTAAAAGGATTGTTATTTGACTTTAAGGCAATGAGCAGTAATGACATTTTATTTCCACCAGTAACGTTGCTGCTCAAACCTCTTCGTAAAATAGGTCAGTATTTTTAGTGAAAATAAAAATGTTGATATGTTAATAACAACTGCCGTTGAAAATTGACAATGGTAGTTAATTTGGACGTTTGACTAAAACTATTGTATTAAGCCATCTATTAATTGTATTGAAATGATTGAATTTTTACATAATTATGCTATAATATACTATACATTTATAGTGGTTTTTTCTGCTTTCATCACATCATTCGCCATCCCCTCAATTTTACACGTAGCACGTTTCAGACACTTATATGATGATCTTGGTCATTTTAGAAAATCGCATGATCATGGTATCCCACGTTTGGGAGGCGTAGCCATATTTGTAAGCTTTACTATTACATCGCTTTTGTTTTGTATGACGGATAATTTGCTTCCTATAAATTACCTGTTAACCTCGTGCATTATTTTATTTGCAATGGGTTTAAAGGATGATTTATCAGGTGTAAATTCAAACACAAAATTTTTAATTCAGTTTGTTGTTTGTGCAATATTGGTTGTTTTGGGCAATATTCGCCTTAACAACATGTACGGTATATTCGGAATTTATGAATTACCCTATTTACTAAGTGTTGGGTTATCTATTTTAATATTATTGCTGCTAATAAATGCGTTTAATTTAATTGACGGTATTGACGGGCTGGCTGCCACAACCGGCATCATTGTTAACGGCACCTTTGCGGCGTTGTTTATTTATACCCATCAATATGAGTTAGCAGCAGTGTCATTAGCCATGAGCGGCGCTATCCTTGGATTCTTAAAATTTAATATTACCCCTGCCAAAATATTTATGGGCGATACCGGGTCATTACTTATTGGCTTAATATCAGCCGTAATGGCACTAAAGTTTATGGATGTTAGTAAAGGCTTAAATGGTATATCCGCTAATGAGTTCCCGGTGCCTGCTTTAACATTTGCCATTTTAATAGGCCCTATATTTGATACCATACGCGTTTTTATCATCAGAATAAGTCAGGGAGTTTCTCCCTTTACTGCTGATCGTAATCATAATCACCACCGTATGTTAAGGCTTGGTTTTACACATGTGCAAACTACTTTAATATTAATCAGCATAAATGTGGCCTCCATTATAATGGTGTTATTATTCAAAAGCTACGGTAACTCGTTTTTGATAATCTCCATCATTGCCTCCTTCCTGATGTTTAATTGGGTGATCACCTTTTTCCTCCGTTCAAAAGAGCGCGAGAGTATGGTGTTCCGCAATTTATTTGTTTAATAACAAATTTAAATCTTTCTATTTTTTCAGCTGTAGGTAATTTCTGGGGCTTACGCTTCTGCATAATTCGGGGCCTTGGTTATTTTAGCTAATTTCGCCTTATAATTATTTGGGGTTATGAGAGTTGCTGTTAACGGATTTGGGCGGATAGGGCGTATTTTTTTAAGAAACGTTTTAAACCGGCCGGGTATACAGGTTGTTGCTATAAACGATCTGTCGGATACCGAAACGCTTGCACATTTATTTAAATACGATTCTGTGCATGGTGGTTTTAAGGGAAGGGTTGATTATAGCGCAGCCGAACTGACCATAAATGGCCAATCAATAAAGGTATTTTCTGAATCCAATCCTTTGGCTTTGCCGTGGAAATTGCTTGATATTGATCTGGTAATTGAATCAACCGGTAAATTCACCTCAAAACAAGGTGCAGAACAACACTTACAAGCGGGTGCCAAACAAGTAATTATTTCGGCACCGGGCACCGATAAAAGTATCCCAACTGTTGTATTAGGTGTAAATGATGGCTCAGTTGATCTTCGTTCGCCAATATTGTCCAATGCCTCCTGCACCACCAATAATGTGGCCGCCATGGTAAAAATATTGGATGATAACTGGGGCATTATTGATGGTTATATCACCACCGTACACTCCATGACAGGCGATCAAAACCTGCACGATGCTCCACACAAAGACTTGCGAAGGGCCCGTGCTGCATCAGCATCAATCATCCCAACAACAACCGGAGCCGCAAAAGCAATCACCGCCATTTTTCCTCACCTCGACGGCAAATTGGGGGGAGCGGGCATTCGCGTACCGGTTTTAAATGGCTCATTAACTGATTTTACCTGCAGCTTAAAAAAACAGCCAACCGTTGAGGCCATTAACCTGGCCTTTAAACAAGCAGCCGAAGGTGCTATGAAAAATGTGCTGGAGTATACAGAAGACCCCATCGTTTCAACCGATATTGTTGGCAATCCGCATAGCTGTATTTTTGATTCCCGTTTAACCTCTATAGTTGGGGGCCTGGTAAAGGTGGTGGGCTGGTATGATAACGAAATGGGTTACTCCAGCCGCCTGGCCGATCTGGTGGTTAAAATAAACGAATTAAGTAAGAGATAATTAATGATCAAATTTATTGCTGTGGACGATTTGTTAAACGTTCGCAATGAGGTTTTAAGAGAAGGTAAGCTAACACCAGATGAATGCCGGTTCCCATCAGACGGGGTACCTGGAGCATTTCATTTGGGATATTACGAAAACGACACGCTGGCCTGCATAGCCTCTTTTCATCCGCAAAGCTATGGCGAATTTATTGGTACAGGCTATCAGCTACGCGGAATGGCTACTATTGAGCGGTATCGCAACCGTGGTCTGGGCAATCAGCTATTAAACTTTGCCATTGTTTATCTGCGCGGCCAAAAAGTAAATTACCTGTGGTGCAATGCCCGCAAAAAGGCTTTGCCGTTTTATGCAAACACGGGTTTCGAGATAGTCTCGCCGGAGTTTGAAGTGCCGGGTATCGGCCCTCATCATGCAATGTACGTTAAGATACAATGATCGTTTGGCTGTATAAAACACCTTTTTAACTTTAAAATTCTGAATTTAGATTTAAATGCTGAATTTGGCGGCTCAAAAGTTGATTATATTAATTATGAAAACAATAGATCAAATTAGCTTTGCCGGCAAAAAGGCACTTATCCGTGTAGATTTTAACGTCCCATTAGATAAAGATTATCAAATTACTGATGATAACCGGATGACGGCTGCCCTGCCAACCATAAATAAAATTTTAAAAGATGGCGGTGCAGTAATACTGATGTCGCACCTGGGCAGACCAAAAGATGGTCCTACCGAAAAATATTCGTTAAAGCATTTGGTTAAACATTTGTCTGATCTGTTGGGTCAGCAGGTTGAATTTGCTGATGATTGCATTGGCGCCGAAGCTATTAATAAAGCTAAAGCTTTAGGAAAAGGTGAAGTGCTTTTATTAGAAAATTTGCGTTTTTACAAAGAAGAAGAAAAAGGCGATAAAGATTTTGCCGAAAAACTTTCCAAATTAGGCGACATTTATGTTAATGACGCCTTTGGTACTGCACACCGTGCACACGCTTCAACAGCAGTAATAGCACAGTTTTTCCCTGATGCCAAATATTTTGGTTACCTGATGGCTGGTGAACTTGCCAATGCCGAAAAGGTGTTGAACGGTGCGGTAAGACCATTTACCGCAATTATGGGTGGCGCAAAAGTGTCTGACAAAATTGAACTGATTGAGCGTTTGCTTGATAAGGTAGATAGCCTGATAATTGGTGGTGGCATGGCCTATACTTTTGCCAAAGCCCAAGGCGGCAATATTGGTAAATCATTGGTTGAGGCTGATAAGCTTGAGCTGGCACTTAGCCTTATTGAAAAAGCAAAAGCAAAAGGCGTAAACTTATTATTGCCTACAGACTCTATCATTGCTGATAATTTTGCCAATGATGCTAATACCGATGTGGCTCCAAACAATAATATTAAAGACGGATGGATGGGTTTAGATATTGGTCCGGATTCGATTATTGAGTTTAAAAAAGTAGTTGAAGGCTCAAAAACAATATTATGGAACGGCCCAATGGGTGTTTTTGAAATGGAAAAATTTGAAGCCGGCACCAAAGCTATTGCCGAAGCCGTTGTTAAAGCGACTGAGGGTGGTGCTTTCTCGCTGATTGGCGGTGGCGATTCAGCGGCGGCTGTTGCTAAGTTTAATTTCACTCACGATGTAAGCTACGTTTCAACAGGCGGTGGCGCATTGCTTGAGTATATGGAAGGTAAAGAATTACCAGGGGTAAAAGCTATAAATGAATAATCTATTTATTCCGTAACAATTTTACAGAGGCTCCTTATAAACAGGGGCCTTTTTTATTTTAATATGTACTTTTGAACGCTTAACTGGTCCTTTTTAAAATGAAAAAACTTATCCTCCTGACTTTTAGCTTACTGCTTTTAGCCTTTACATCTTCGGCGCAACCGGGTAATAGTCCGGATGACGCTTATGTAAAAGAAAACTATACCAAGTACGAATATCAGGTCCCGATGCGGGATGGCAAAAAACTGTTCACTTCGGTTTATGTACCTAAAGATCAGTCGAAAAAGTATCCGTTTATGATGGACAGAACCTGCTACAGCGTAGCACCTTACGGGTCAAATGATTATAAAAGCAGTCTTGGTCCCTCGTCGTTATTTTTGCACGATGGTTATATTTTTGTTTACCAGGATGTTCGTGGCCGCTGGATGAGCGAAGGTATTTATGAAGAAATGACCCCCGAAAAGGAAGTCCACAAAACAAAAAATGATGTTGATGAAGGCACAGATACCTACGACACTATTGACTGGCTGCTTAAAAACATTCCTAACAATAATGGCAAAGTAGGCGTATGGGGAATCTCATATCCTGGCTTCTATACCACCACATCGTTACTTAGCCGTCACCCTGCTTTGGTTGCTGCATCGCCGCAGGCACCTATTGCTGATTTGTACCGCGACGATGCTTTTCATAACGGCGCATTTATGCTGGTGGCTAATTTTGATTTTTATCCTTTCTTTACCAATCGTCAGGATGATAAGCCTACCCAGCGCAGGGCTTCGCCTACGTCGTACCAGATTAAAGACGGCTACAAGTTTTTTATGGATATGGGTAACATGAAAAACTCAAACGATATGTATTACAAGGATACCATCCGTTTATGGAACGAAATGCTTGATCACCCCAATTATGATCAGCATTGGAAAGACCGCAACGTATTGACACACCTGCACGACATTAAAACTGCAGTATTGGTTACCGGCGGCTGGTACGATGCCGAGGATCTATATGGTGCTATAAACACCTACAAAACCCTTGTAAAAAACAACCCTACAACGCCTGTTTACTTTGCCATGGGGCCATGGGTACATGGCGGCTGGTCTCGCGGGCCGGGTGATCATTTGGGTGATATTGATTTTGGTGGCGCACAAGGTTCGTTCTATCGCGAAAAAATTGAACTTGCCTTTTTTAGTCACTACTTAAAAGGGACGGATACCGATATACCAAAGGTTAGCACGTTTGAAACCGGTTTTAATGCCTGGAAAACGTACAACGTATGGCCACCCAAAGAAGCAACCGAACAAAATTTATACTTTTTACCCGGCGGCAAGCTATCATTTGACGCACCCAAAGGTGCAACTAATACTGCTGATGAATTTATATCAGACCCGAACAAACCCGTTCCTTTTGTTGAGGGTATAGCGCCGGACATGAAACGTGAATATATGACCGCCGACCAACGCTTTGCCGAGCGTCGCCCGGATGTGCTTACTTACGAAACCGAAGCGCTTGATCATGACGTTACCCTTGCAGGTAATATTTGGGCCAATCTTAACGTATCAACAACAGGTACCGATGCCGATTGGGTGGTTAAAGTAATTGACGTTTACCCGGATAGCGCACAAAACAACAAATGGGTTAAAGACACTTATATGGCAGGCTACGAACAGATGGTGCGCAGCGAAGCCATGCGTGGCAAGTTCCGCAATGGCTTTGATAAACCCGAACCTTTTGTACCCGGCAAAGTTACCCCGGTAAATTTTGAGCTGCAGGACATACTGCACACCTTTAAAAAGGGTCATAAAATAATGGTGCAGGTACAAAGCACCTGGTTCCCGCTTATTGACCGTAACCCGCAGGTGTTTGAAAATATTATGAAAGCTAAGAACAGCGATTTTAAAAAAGCGACCAACAAGGTTTATACCTCGCCGGAAAGTCCGAGTTTTTTAAAGGTTAGGGAGATGCAAGGGAATTAGACAGGCTGCTTTTTTATATTCTTTTTGTCTGAATCAGAATTAACAGAATTTTAGGATTTTCAGAATGTCGCTTAAAAATTCTGCAAATTCT